>Ga0265299_10000194_pt1 | contig 80856 bp, 64 predicted proteins | sample AusTroGonzalo_MG_4_FD_193485 | JGI IMG/M metagenome (GOLD analysis project Ga0265299, IMG submission 193485) | Bovine rumen microbial communities from tropical cattle in Woodstock, Queensland, Australia - Gonzalo_02 | ecosystem: Host-associated > Mammals > Digestive system > Stomach > Rumen ... | reverse complement strand
CTCTTTTGGTAAAAATATGCTTGATAAATCAGTGGTTTGTTTCATGCTACAAAGGTATAATATTATTTATCTTCTCCACCCACCTTTTCCGCTGTCCCGAAAAAAGTTGTCATTTGTTGTCCCTGTTGTCTTTGAAAAAAGAAGACAACCTTGACAACTCTGGACAACGTTGCTATTCAATCAGAAAAAAGTTGTCTTTTGTTGTCTCTGTTGTCTTTTTAGAAAGAAGACACCCTTCAAACCCCTTCATATAACCTCAATACTGTCATTATCTTGCTACAACAGGTCGCACAGAAAAACCAGATTCGCGTGTGGACTCAACAATACCTCCCCGACTATTTAGATGCCAAGCACAAGATGGATGATTTTCTGTTGCTAGCGAACTTGACCAATAAAGGCCACCGCCTTCACCAACTGACTGATAGTAGTATTCGTTATAATAGCCGCCATTGGGCAAGAAAATACTATTACCGTTTGGTCCTGTAAATCTGCCTCCGAACACACCGTTCACAGTTGTCGATTCAATGACACAATTATCAATCAACTCCCGACATTCTTCCTTTGTCGGCATTCGCCAATCTGCGCCACAGTTGGCAGTTGCGGCATCATCGCACGACTCCAGAGTAGTCAAATCATCGGAATAGCCATTGAATCCATAGATTGAGTTGTAACAATACTTTGTCAGTTTTTCACCATAACTGTCCCTGCAGTATTTATATGTCCTCCATAAATAGGTTGTCTTGGGTTTGGTTTCGCCCCAAGCAAAGTAGTCGCCATAGTCTTCGGGACTAGTTGCTCCCACATTGCAATTTGCCCAAAGTGTACCACTCTGCAACCCAAGGTCAACATACTCGCATACACTCCACTGCGCATACAAAGTTATGCTTTGGGAAATAGTTATCGTTTGCATATTGACGTATGTAGTTCCACTGCCATCGGCCTCCGTATTCCAATAATTAAAGAAATGATTGCCATTGGTAAATGCATTTGCCACTAATGCCCGCGCCTCGTCAGCAATAAATTGTTGAGGTTCCATATCACCGCTGCCACCGTTTGCATCGAAAGTTACAATAACCGGCTTTATTACCTTTTTCCACTGTGCATACAATGTCATATCGCGAGTTACAGATATAGACTCTCCATCAGTATATGCAACGCCATCGCCATTCGGAGCTGTATTCCATTCATCAAAAAAATATCCGCGATATGTGAACTCATTAAAAGCAAGCGACTGCGCCTTGCCTTCGGTGAATGTCTGAGGCTGCATTGTACCCGTTCCTCCGTTGGCATTGAAGGTTACCGTATATGAATCCTTATTGCAACCGCTAAACACTACCATTCCCACTATGGAAAAGATTGCGAAGAAGACAAATAGAGTCTGTTTCATATTATACTATACCGTAATTTACACGGACAAAGATAAGAAATTTATGGAAAAGAGGATATATTTTCACAAAAAAATCAAAGACAAATGAGAAATACCCAATATTCCCTATCCGCCAAAATCATCGAATGCTATCATCTCGGGCGGGACACCGTAGTCGTCGAGCATCTTGGTGACGGCAGCCGTCATCATTGGCGGACCACAGAGATAATATTCGATTTCTTCTGGCTCCTGATGGTTCTTCAGATAGTTGTCCTCGATAACCTTGTGGATGAAACCTACATAGCCGTCCCAGTTGTCCTCGGGCTTTGGCTCCGACAAGGCAATGTTGAACGAGAAGTTCGGGAACTCGGCTTCAATCTGCTTGAAATCGTTTTCGTAGAAAATCTCGCGGCGAGACCTTGCTCCATACCAGAACGAAACCTTGCGCGTGGTCTTCAAAGTCTTGAACAAGTGGAAGATATGTGAACGCATTGGCGCCATACCTGCACCACCACCAATAAACATTATCTCGCGGTCGGTATCCTTGATGTGGAATTCGCCGTAAGGTCCCGAAATCATAACCTTGTCGCCCGGCTTGCGCGAGAAAATGAACGATGAACATACACCCGGATTTACATTCATGAATGTTCCTGCGCTCCTATCCCACGGCGGCGTTGCAATACGTATGTTAAGCATAACTACATTGCTCTCAGCAGGATGATTTGCCATCGAGTAAGCGCGGAAAGTCGGTTCTGGATTCGTCATCTTCAAGTTCCAGATGCCAAGCTTGTCCCAGTCTTCCTTGAATTCGTCCTCGACCTCAATGTCCTTCGAATAATCGACAGTAACCTGCGGAACATCAATCTGTATGTACGAACCCGACTTGAAATTTAGCGTCTCTCCTTCTGGAAGTTTTACCACAAATTCCTTTATAAATGTAGCCACATTGCGGTTCGACACAACTTCGCACTCCATCTTCTTGATTCCCATAATGTCCTCGGGGATAACAAGTTTCATGTCGTTGCGAACCTTCACCTGACAAGCCAGACGCCAGAAGTTCTGCTGTTCCTTGCGTGTGAAGAAGCCAGTTTCGGTCGGCAGGATTCCGTTTCCGCCTTGCACCACACGGCATTTGCACATTCCACAGCTACCTCCACCTCCACATGCTGACGGCAAATGAATATCGTGTTCTTTCAGTGTAAGCATCAACGAGTTGCCAGTATCGACTTCGAGAGAATCTTTATCGTTAATCGTAATTTTCACCTTCGACTGCGGAGTAAGTTTTTTCTTTGCGAAAAGAAGGATTGCAACCAATGCCACCATCACCACAAGAAAAACCGCAATGGCACTAACGAGAACTATAGATTGGAACAACAACATAATTCTAAAGTTTTATACCCATAAATCCCATGAAAGCAAGTCCCATGAGACCGACAATTATAAACGCAATACCCAATCCGTCAAGGGCTTTGGGAATCTTCGAATACTTGATTTTCTCGCGAATTGCAGCCAAGCTGACAATAGCGAGCAACCAGCCTATTCCCGAACCGAAACCGAAAACAGCAGCTTCACCGACATTTGCATACGAGCGTTCAGCCATAAAGAGCGAACCGCCTAATATTGCACAGTTTACAGCAATCAACGGCAGGAAGATTCCCAGCGAATTGTAAAGCGAAGGAGAGAATTTTTCAACTACCATTTCGACCAACTGTGTCATCGATGCCACAACAGCGATAAACACTATGAAAGTCAGGAAAGAAAGGTCAACATCGGCAAAGGACGGTGAAATCCAAGTCATTGCGCCTTTGCATAGCAAATAATTCTCTATCAAGTAATTGATTGGAACGGTTATGGTCAGCATGAAAGCTACCGCCACGCCCAATCCGAAAGAAGTCTTAACCGTCTTGGAAACAGCCAAGTACGAGCACATTCCTAGGAAATATGCGAAAATCATATTGTCGATAAAAATCGACTTGACGAATATGTTGGCAATGTTTTCCATTATTTACCCTCCTCCTTTCTCTGCTGGTGCGCGCGCTGAATCCACACTATCAATCCTACCGCTATCAACGCCATTGGCGGCATAATCATAAGTCCGTTGTTCATGTAGCCCGCATCATAAAACGCCTGTGGCACAACCTGATAGTTCCAAATTGTACCGCTGCCGAGCAACTCGCGGAAAAACGCCACAACTATCAATATGAGACCATAGCCTAGCCCATTTGCAAGCCCATCGATTAGACTGCGCTTGGGACTATTCGACATTGCAAATGCTTCCAAGCGTCCCATTACAATGCAGTTCGTAATTATAAGCCCCACGAATACAGAAAGTTGCTTGCTTATATCAAAGAAGTATGCTTTTAGGAACTGGTCAACCAAAATAACGAGGAAGGCCACCACCACAAGCTGAACTATAATCCTGATTCTTCCCGGAATAGTCTTCCTAAGAAGCGAAACTATCACATTCGAGAACGCCACCACAAATGTTAGGCTCAGCGCCATCACCACCGCCGACTGCAACTTTACAGTCACTGCAAGCGCAGAACATATTCCAAGTATCTGCACCGTAACAGGATTGTTCCTGAATATCGGATCTAAAAAAATTCTTTCTTTCCTTTTATTCTGCATAACAACCTATTTTCTTGATTTTTCAATATATGGCAAGTACGACTTCAAGCAAGACTCTATCATTTCATTAACCGATGTAGACGTGATCGTCGCGCCCGAAATTGCATTTACCTCGTTGTCGTTTGAAGCTCCACGCTTGTTGGTTTTCACCGATACAAACTTGTTTGACCTGTCAAAAATCTTCTTGCCAGAAAACTGCGACTGAAAATGTTCGGTAGCAATCTCTGCACCAAGTCCAGAGGTTTCAGACTTATGGTCGAAATAAGCACCGTAAACTGTATTAAGGTCTTCATCCAATGAGATATAGCCCCATATTGGCCCCCACAGTCCCTTTCCCGACAGAGGAAATACATACTTTATACCTTTGTCAGTATGAGCCACATACAATTTTAACGCATTATCAGTAGCATCAACTTCGTTTCCAGCCTCGTCAATTGCGATTTCCTTGACCATCTTGGCGTATGTATCTTCCACATCTTTTGTTTCCGGAGTAACTTTCAACGCTGCCAAAATATTTCTTTTCTGCTCTATTTCAAGATTCTTAGCCTGCTTTGGTTGAAGTAATACAGCAACTAAACTAAGCACTCCAGCCACCACTACAACCAGAATGACCGAATAGATGAATATGTATGAATTTTTATTCTTGTCCATAGCCTAATTTTCTTTATTAGCACGACGCAAACGCCTTGTTTTCACTCGTCTCAACCTCTTATTGACATTTGCCCTGACAACGCAATAGTCGATTAGCGGAGCAAAGATGTTCATAAGCAGTATCGCCAGCATCATTCCTTCGGGGAAAGCAGGGTTTAAAATTCGTATCAGCATGGCCATCACACCGATAAGGAAACCATAAATGTACTTGCCCTTTTCTGTCTGCGCTGCCGTAACAGGGTCTGTTGCCATAAACACAGCACCAAAAGCAAAACCGCCAAGGCACAGATGCCAATACCAATCTACAGGAGTATAGGAATTTAGAGCAAAGGCCATTGCTGCGCCACCAGCAAATACCGAAAACATGATTTTCCAACTTGCAATTCCTGTAAAGAGAAGGATAAAAGCACCTAATGCTATTGCTATCAGCGATGTTTCTCCAATAGAACCAGGAATAAGACCAATAGTTAAATCAAGTATTGAAGTCGGTTCTCCAAATCCGTTTGTTATCACATCGCTACCCTCGCCTATCTGAGCCAATGGCGTTGCACCAGAGAAACCATCCACAGCCTTTCCGTCGGAAAGTTCTGCAATCCAAACCTGATCGCCCGACATCTTGGACGGATACGAGAAGAAAAGGAAAGCGCGTGCAAGCAAGGCTGGATTCACGATGTTCATTCCTGTGCCGCCAAACAGCTCTTTACCAACGAGAACCGCAAAAGCAGTTGCCAAACCGACCATCCACAAAGGAGTATCAACAGGCACAATCAGCGGAATCAACATTCCCGTAACAAGAAAACCCTCGTTGACCTTGTGCTTGCGCACCTGAGCGAAGGCAAATTCAATAGTCAGACCAACAAGGTACGACACAAGCAACAGCCAGAAAACCTTCAAAAAACCATACCAGAAAATAGTCCAGAAGTCAGTACTTGCCAACTCTCCTGTAGCAGTAAAATGCTGATAACCGACATTATACATACCAAAAAGTAAACAAGGGATTAAAGCAAATACAACGACAATCATAGTACGCTTCATGTCGATTGCATCGCGAATATGCGCACCACTTTCTGTAACATCCTTGGGCACAAAGAGAAAAGTTTCAAAGGCCTCGAAAGTAGATGTCATAAACGGCATCTTACCCAGAACCTTCGGTTTTATCTTATCAATATATCTTCGTAATGCGTTCATAACCAATTATTCCATTTCTTTTCGCACCAAATCAAGCCCATGCCTGATTATTTGCTGCACATTAACCTTAGAGGTACAAACAAACTCGCACAACGACAAATCTTCTTCCACAACCTCGTAAATGCCAAGCTCTTCCATCTTATCGATATCATCGGTAATGGCAGCTTTCACGAGCAGTTGCGGATAAATGTCGAGCGGACAAACCTTTTCGTACTGACCTGTAACCACATACGCACGTTCTTCGCCATGCATGTTTGTATCGAGATTGAAGCGTTTCCACGGCATGAGCATGGAAAGGAAAGTCCGCGAGTTGCTGAACTTGTTAGCTCCTGGCAACATCCATCCAAACATTTCGTAGTCATCGCCTTCGGGGATTACCGACACCTGCATTTCGTTGAAGCCAAGATACGGATTTTCAGTGACATTTATACCCGAAAGCACATTACCGGAAATTATGCGAACGTTTTCTGACAACAACATACCGCTGCGCAACTGCGACAAGTCGGCACCAATTTTTAGCTTGTAGTACTGCGGAGCAACTACCTCTGCCCCACACACCGCAATAGTCTTTTCCGGCTGATATTCACCATATTTCAACAAGCGACCAATTATCGGCAAGTTCAGTGCATTGATAGTCCAAACGGTTTCGCCTTTATTAATAGGCTTAAGCTTATTTATTTGAGTACCAACAAGTCCAGCAGGATGTTTGCCTACAAACTCAGTCTTAATGATTTCGGGATCATCTGGCATCAGTATGGCAAGGCGCGAATCCTTAGCAAACGACAAATATACATTTCCACTGGTAAGATTGTACAGTGCGCGGATTGCAAGTTTCAGATAATCAACATCATCCTTCAATGCAAATTCCACATTGCAAGCAAGCGGTGCAGTATCGAGGAAGGAAATGAATATGTCGCGCGGTGTTACATTTGGATTTGCAACAATTCCGTAAGGCCGTTGATTTATAAGTGGATAAATTCCTGCTTTGGAGAAAAGAGACTTAACGTCATCGTTTTTGTCAAACTTTTCGGCTTCATCGTTGCCATCGGCCTCAATTTCCACGCGAAGGATTCTCCTTTTTTCTCCGCGAACAATAGCGGTCACCGTTCCCGAGCATGGCGAAGCAAAACTGATTTCAGGAATATCCTTGTCGTGAAATACTATTGTTCCGCGCTTCACATGGTCGCCTTCTGCACAGTCCAACTTAGGCGTAATGCCATGGAAATCGGTCGGTCTAATGCAGTATCGCTTAGTGGCTAACTTCGTGGACAACAGTTCATCTGCCGCCCCCTGCAACCTAATGTTCAACCCTTTTCTAATCCTTATTGTCTTCAAGATACAACGATTAAAAATTAAAAGGCAAAGATAAGGTTTGCCTTGCAGTAAGAACGGCTATACCTATAATATTTATAAACAAGTTTTTAAACGGAATACAATGTCAATAAACTTTTTTATTGTGTAAAATTTATTTTATTTTTGCAAATTCATACAAATTATCATAGTATCTATAAACAGCAATGGACAGAGCAACCAAATATTTCGCATTCATCAGCTACAAGCGAGAAGATGAAAAATGGGCCAAATGGTTGCAGAAAAAGCTGGAACATTACAAATTGCCGTCGAACCTGAACGGCAGGGATGATTTGCCAAAGGAAATTAGACCTATATTCCGCGACCAGTCCGACTTGTCTGGTGGCGTACTAGCCGACGAAATTAACCAAGCACTTGAGAATTCAAAATATCTGATTGTTGTATGTTCGCCTCGTGCTGCCCAGTCGGAATGGGTCGGAAAAGAAGTGCAGTCGTTCATCGATTCGGGTCGTAGCGACAAGATAATACCTTTTATTATTGGGGGTACAGCATATTCCAAAGTTCCCGAAGACGAATGTTTTCCGATAGCTCTCAGGACGCTCCCATCCGACAAGGAACTGCTTGGCGTAAACATAAACGAGATGGGACGCGACGCAGCAGCTGTAAAGGTCGTGGCGCGAATGTTCAATATCAACTTTGACGTGCTGTGGCAAAGGTACGAGCGCGAACAAAGGCGAAAAAGATTGTTGCTGATAATTGGCGTAGTCTTGTTTGCTCTATTTTGTCTTGGCGTTGGCGGATATATTGTCAGGCAAAACATAGAATTGGGCAAAGCAAATAGAGAAATAAAGGCAGAAAGAGACAGGGCAAATAATGAAAAAGCAAAGGCAGAGGAAGAACGAGCAAAAGCAAAGGCAGAACAAAAAAAGGCAGAGGATGCCAAGGCAGAGTTAGACAAAGCATATAACAGTCTCGCCGAAACTAACACTCGATTAGAAAAAGCAAACGAAGAACTTGAAAATGCCAACAGAAAAATAATAGCGGAACGCGCAAAGACGGAAATAAAAAATGCTGAGCTATTGGCAGCCAACGACAGTATTACTAAACAATCCAAAATTATAGCGGAAAACAATAGAAAATTGCAAGAAAAAAGTGACAGTATTGTAGATGCCAACAAAAAAATCATGGAAAACCAAGCAAAACTGATTGCCGATATAGCCAACAACCTTACAGATGAAGGCAATTCATATCTCGCTCAAAGATTATTATCGGAAGTACTGCCCAAAGATCTTAATAATCCCGACAAACCATATATTCCAGAAGTTGAGGCTGCTCTAAGAAAAGCTGTTGACAATGATTGTGGCACAGTAATAAATACATACGACGTTATAACTTCTATTGATTTCAGTCCTGATGGAAGGAAAATTGTATATGGCGGATTTGATGGTTACTACATAAGCGCGACACACTCAAAAATTGTTGGCACAACATCTATTAGTCCTATTTCTAGTGCTTGGGGTACCTACAGCTATACTTATGCCCGTACAAAATATAGTCCTGACGGAAAACATATTATAACATTGGAAGATGGACAATTAATAATAAGAGATGCTGAGACACTAAAAATCATTGATTATATTGACAGTGAAGAAGAAGGTAATCCGTCTTATGACATATTTTATGAAGCCACATATAGCGCTAACGGTGAAAAAATATATTGTGCAAGTAGTAATGAAATAAAAATATTCAACGCGTCATCATTGGAACTCATTTCTAACATTAAAATGCGTAAGAAATCATTACTAGCAGATAATTTCCTTAGCATTGATGAAAGTAAAATAATCTATTACAAAAGAAGAATCATACCAGTATTACCTCTATTATATTATACATCTATTTGGAAACCAATTATATATGACATTCACAAAAAGAAGCAAAAATTAATAAACAACAAAGATTATTGCCGGACATTAACCTATAGTGCAAATGGAGACATTATATTAACAGCCACAAAGAAAGCGATACAAATATACGACACTAATTCATACAAGGAAATAGCGAACATAAAAGCAGGAAAAGGAAAAACTATCAAATTTGCAGAACCAAGTCCTGACGGCAAAACAATTGCAGTAGCATCAGATAGTATTGTTCGTCTATATGATGTAAACAAAGGAATCATAACAAATGAATATAGAGGACACAAAGGAGAAATAATGGCTCTTGCATTTGACCATAATGGAGAACAACTTGCATCTTCATCTACAGATGGTACTATTCGTATTTGGAAACTGCATAAGCAGGATAAATCAACTCAGGAACTTACATCTGTAAGTTATAATACTGCTAGTAGCCGAGACGGGAAATATATCGCATACATAAGTAGTAATCCACCTATTTACGATGGAAGACTGGCTGATTTTGTAAGTGATGGGAAAAGCTGGTTGTGCATATATGACATTGAAGGAAAAACTAAAATGATGGAAAAACTATTACCTTTATCAGTAGATGATCCATATTTGGGGTTCAGCGACTCAAGCGTTACCGTAGTAATAAACGAATACTATCGCGGTGATTTAAAAAAACGACATCATTTCACCTACTCTTTCCCTCCGCTTCAAGACCTTATCGATAAAACCCGCAAACTCCTAAAGGAATACCCTCTGAGCCCAGAGGAAAGAAGGAAATATCTCAAAGAAGATATACCACAAGAAGATGATAAAGATAAAAAATCAGAAGGCGAAACTAGCATATAATAAGACTTTTATTGAGAAGATGATTATTACGACGAATAATCATCTGTGCATATAACAATTATCATTTTTATACTGTAGGCTCAACTGATATTTACAAAATTTGACCAATGACTGCCATATACCAATACCAGTTTATCGCATTTTTTAGGAAAACAGCAAACTGCCATTCGACCCTCCTTTCATCTCTTTTCCCAATATCCATATACAACAAAACGTCAACAACAATGCAGACAACAACTCCTATAATACACATTTTCTTACTCAACTTTGATTTATTCCGCTTTTGGTTATTCATTGGCAATTTGTCAAAACTTCCTACTGGACTATCCAAGCCGTATGAAATTTCTCTATAAAAATCATTAAACAGGTATACATTTTTGCAGATAATATTTGTCACCCACCCAAAAAAGAAAACACCACTTACTGAAGCAAAGACTTGACAACAAAGCACTTATTCAAACACAAAAACACATTTATAGACCACACATTCAAAAACTAACTTTGGCTGTTAACAAAAAAATAGACAAAAAACATTCGATTTAAAATTCATACACTACTTTTGCAGCCTAAATTTTAATGATATTGAAAATATGTTTTTAGAAGGAATTTTATCAATAGCAGGACAACAAGGTCTATTGAAACTAGTGTCGAGGAAAAACAACAGTGTCATTGTTGAATCGTTGATTACAGGCAAGCGTATGCCAGCCTTTTCAACATCAAGGATAAGCACCTTAGAGGACATTACCATTTACACATACGACGACGACACTCCGCTGAGAGATGTATTCACAAATATCTTCAACGAGTATAAAGGTGTAATAACTACAGTATCAGCAAAATCGGAGAAAAACGATCTTTTTGCCTTTTTCGAAAAAATATTACCGAATTTCGACAAGGAAAAAGTTTATCCATCCGACATAAAGAAGATAATTTCATGGTACAACCTCCTTGTTGAAAAAGGAATTATCACCGAGGAATCGGTAAAAGCATACATCGAAGAAAAAGAAAACAAGGAAAAAGAAAGCCAAGAAGAAGCTTCGGAAGAAGCTACCGACAAGGCCGAATAAACTTTTTATGCCAGACTATAAAAAAGCGGATATTATCCGCTTTTTTGTTATCTGCTACTCAGCTGTACTTACTAGATTTTCAACAGCCTTACACCAGCCTTCATATTTTTGCCTAGCCAGATCAGGACTGAGCTTTGGTGTAAATTTTCGTTCCAGCTCATGCCCCGACGACAAATCATCCATGGTACACCATCCTATTGCAAGTGCTGCCAGATAGGCCGCACCTAGCGAAGTTGACTCAACAACCTTAGGCCTTTCAACAGCTATCTGCAAAATATCAGACTGGAACTGCATCAAGAAATTATTTACAGAAGCACCGCCATCTACATTTAGAGCAGAGATCTTCATTCCCGAATCTTTTTCCATAGCTACAAGCACATCCTTTGTCTGATATGCCATCGACTCCAGAGTTGCCCTTACAATATGCCTATAGTCCACACCACCAGTTATTCCGCTAAGACATCCGCGCACATTCATATTCCAATAGGGAGCTCCCAGTCCAGCAAAAGCAGGAACAAAGTAAACACCCATAGTATCGCTCACCGACTGGGCAATTTCTTCGGTCTGTGCAGCAGTCTTTATAACACCAAGCTTGTCACGAAGCCACTTAATGGCAGCTCCTGCCACAAAAACGCTTCCTTCCAGAGCATACGAAACCTTCCCTCCTATTCTCCATGCAATAGTAGAAACTAGACCATACTCACTCCTAACATCTTTGCTGCCCGTATTCATCAGAAGGAAACATCCCGTTCCGTATGTATTCTTTACAGAGCCCTCGCCATAGCAAGCCTGACCGAAAAGTGCAGCCTGCTGATCACCTGCAATGCCACATATAGGAATTTCCTCGTCAAAGACCAGTTTGTCAGTAATCCCCACCTCACACGAAGAGTCCACAACCGTTGGAAGCATTTTTAGCGGGATGCCAAATTCATCGAGTATATTTTCATCCCATTCCATAGTGCGGATGTTGAACATCATTGTGCGCGAAGCATTTGAACAGTCGGTAACATGGCACTTTCCGCTTGTGAGCCTCCAGATAAGCCATGTATCAATAGTACCGAAAAGCAAATCACCACGGCGAGCCAACTCACGTGCATTTTCCACATTGTCGAGTATCCATTTCAGCTTAGTGGCTGAAAAATAGGAATCCACGACAAGTCCTGTCACAGCGTTAATGTATTTCCCGAAATCATTTTTCTTAATTGAAGAACACAACTCTTCGGTACGCTTGTCCTGCCAGATTATTGCGTTATATATCGGTTTGCCAGTGTTTTTGTTCCAAACCACAGTTGTTTCACGCTGATTTGTAATTCCAATTGCAGCAACCTCCGAAAACGAAATTCCCAATGAGTTCAGAAGCTTTCTCGCCGTTGCAATCTGGTTGCGGTAAATCTCGTTGGCATCCTGCTCCACCCATCCGGGGCGAGGAAAATACTGCGTCGTTTCCTGCTGCTCAATACCTATTATATTAAATCTCCTGTCGAACAATATTGCACGCGAACTTGTCGTCCCCTGATCGAATGAAAGAATATACTTTTTCATATAATCAATTTTTCGGCAAAACTAAACAAAATATAAATCCACAATACTTTGTAACACGCTAAAGATTTCAACAGATTCACAATCGGCTATATTACAAAAAAAGGCGGATTGTTACCGCCTTGTCGGAGTGGCGCGACTCGAACGCGCGACCGCTTGCACCCCATGCAAGAATGCTAGCCAACTGCACTACACCCCGCTTTTATTTTTGAGGTTGCAAAGGTAAGCCTTTTTTATCTGATAGCAAACTTTTTTTGAAGGTTTTTTATATAGCTGTTAATGAACAGTTTGTGTCCGATACATTCAGCTTATAGTACCCTCCTTCCACAAGTGGCTGGTTGTTGTCGGTATGTCCGGTTGGAAATCCGAACCCTATAGGAAAATCGTATTCTTCCGTATGCGATTTTACAATCTCGTATGCAGTTTTCCCAAAAGGGCTTGCATTATCTTTCATGTCGCTAAACGAACCGACTACAAGCCCACGCAAGTTTTTAAGCTTTCCACTCATTTTCAGATTCACCATCATTCGGTCGAGGTGGTACAAGTATTCGTTCAGGTCTTCGATAAACAATATTTTGTCGTTGCAGTCTATGTCGAACCTCGTTCCTTGCAGGCTATATAATATTGACATATTACCACCTATAAGTTCGCCTTCGGCAATACCGCATCTGTTTAACGGATCCGCCTCAAATGTATACGACACCTTTTCGCCTTCCAATATTCGAAAAATATTTTCTATGCAAGAAGATTCAGGATTATTATGTATTGCTTTAGCCATCTGACAATGCAGGCTTCGTATTCCATTTTTGTTAGCCAAAATGTGCAGATTAGTTATGTCGCTGAATCCAAGTATCCATTTGGGTTCCGTACTAAACTTTTCCATATTAAGCTTATCCAGCAAATGGTTTACGCCATAACCGCCACGCGAGCAAAGTATTGCTTTTATTTTCGGATCATCCAAAGCAAGTTGCAGATCCTGAAGGCGTTCCTCGTCGCTGCCTGCCATTTGGTTATGACGACCAAGACAATGCTCGGAAATTTTTACATTGTAACCTTTTGTTTCCAAATAATTTTTAGCCGAACTTACAAAATCGGGATTAATATATCCGGCAGGGCTTACGATTGCAATGGTATCGCCTTTAGTTAAATATGGAGGTGTCTTCATTTTCTTTTTTTAGCAACAAAAATGCGAAAAAAGAGAGTTTCACGCACTACTCTGCCCCAACATTTTGTTAACAGCTATCTGTAAATCAAAGTCCATTAAACTAAAAAAAACTGCCAATTAATTTAAAGGCATATAACTTATGAATTAAAAAAAATACTATTTTTGCAGCCAAATTATAACGAATTAAATTAAATAATAAGATGAAAAAGTTATTAGTAATAGTTGCTGCATTGTTTTTAACGACAGCTATTTTTGCGCAGAGAGTTGATGTAGAAGAAACTACAGCAGTTTTTGGAAAGACCTCTTGTCCAGCATTGAGCACAAAGGTTATGTTTTCGGATGCCAAGTCTGTAATCAAGGAATTTTCAACCATGATGAAAACCTATAATCCAGAAACATTGACTGAAAAGAAAGGTTTGATAACAATTGACAACGTCATTATACCGTCGTTGAGTGAAAACCCAATCGATGTTTTTGCAAACATTACACAGTCGAAAGGTTCTGATGTTGTAAATTTGGTTGTTGCATTTTCTTTGGGTGCAAATGCATATATAACATCATCGCAGGCTCCATCAATGTACCCTACAGCTGCCAATATCCTTAAGGTTTTTGCAAACGACCTTACAGCAAAGAACCGTGATGCTATTCTCTCTAAGCTTGGCAAGGAAGTTGAGAAGGAAGAAAAGAAACTCGCTTCTTACGAAAAGAAAGCCGCTGGTTATCAGAAGTCAATAGACGGTTACCAGAAGAACCTTGACAAGGCAGAATCGAAGAAAAAGGAAGCAAATGACAATATCCAAAGCACAAATGCAAAGATCGAAACATCTGAACAACTCATAAAAGAGTATTCTGCAGATATAAATCCTAATAATAGTAGTGATGTTATCGACAAGGCTAACAAGGCAAGAGACAAGGAAAATAAGAAACTTGAATCGTACAGAAAATCTTTAGGCGGATACAATAAGACCATCGAATCATCTAACAAGGATATTGAAAAGAATACCAAGGGCAAGACAAAGTCGGAAAATAGTCTTTCCTCTGTAAACAAGAACATCGATAAGCAGAGAGAGATTGTTCGCGAGAAGAAAGAAGCTTACAAAAGGGTTGAAAATCAATAAAATATTTTAAATATGAAATTTGGTGTTGTAATATTTCCGGGTTCCAATTGCGACCATGACATGGTATATGCTCTCCATGACATTTTAGGTCAGGAGGTTGTGGAACTGTGGCACAAGGATACTGATTTGCAGAATTGTGATGCCATTGCTATTCCTGGTGGATTTTCATACGGAGATTATCTGCGTTCGGGTGCAATAGCAAAATTCTCCCCGATAATGGAGAAAGTTGTAGAATTCGCTGCAAAAGGTGGATTTGTTTTCGGAGTGTGCAATGGTTTCCAGATTTTGTGCGAATCGGGATTGCTGCCCGGAACATTATTGCACAATACAAACCAAAAATTCGTATGCAAGAACCAGTATATCAAAGCCGACAACAATGACACGGCAATGACGATGTTCATCCCTAAGAACAAACCGCTCAACATTCCTATAGCTCATGGCGAAGGCAGATACTATGCTCCCGAAGATGTACTTAAACAGCTGCACCAGAACGGACAGATCATCTGGCGCTACTGCGACAAGGATGGAAATTTGTCAGAATCAGATTGTCCAAATGGCTCTTTGATGAATATTGCAGGAGTATGCAACGCAGGAAAGAATGTTTTTGGAATGATGCCACATCCAGAAAGAGCCGTTGATGTTGAACTAGGGAACACCGATGGCATGTATATTTTGAAATCAATCATCGCCTATTTGGAGGAAAGAAAATAAGCGGATAACGCTTTTCATATTTTCGCCCGTGGTTTTCCATGGGCGTTTTTTTGCATCTACACAAGTAATGCCCCATCCTAACCTTGTTGTTTTTTGAAAAAGAAGACAAGCTTGATAACTCCGGACAACGTTGCAATTCAAACAGAAAAAGTAGTCTTTGTTGTCCCAGTTGTCTTTTTGAAAAAAAATAGAAAACAACTGCCAGTAATAGATACGAAAAACAACCCTCGTATGAGTTAGCCACACCACTCGAAACAATAAAAATGTTCAGTTAAGAAAAGAACAATTTATTATATTTTAATTTTTATATACACAAAAACCTTGTTGTACAATTTTTTTATGTATATTTGCAAAATTGTATTAATATGATTAGACATGAGATATTGTATTGTAAATCATTTTAAAGTTCTGGCAATTAGCCTGTTACTTTGTTGCACCACATTCGTTGTGACTCAAGCTCAAACAATCGGCAACCTTGTTATGTATCCCGAAAATGTCGAAACGTTGCAAAACAATCCTACGAATTTCGATGACCCATTAGTTAATGGTAATGGTATCAATATTCCAGGTGCTGCCGAAACAGACAACAACTTCACCCCTTCCGAAAAGGATTTTCAGTTTGGTGTGTCGGCAGAAGCTGGGTTCAGTTCGCTGAGCAAGTACTTAAATATACCTTTGTCTGTTGGGTACAAAGGTTTTAGCCTGTCAGTTGCAATACCATTCTACATCCAGAAGAAGGCTAAGTATTCTCACGGATACGTTGCTGCATACGGTGGCCTTGGTGATGTAAGCGCAGAATTGTCATACAAATTCCAATCCCAGAGCATATTCGAAGCCATATCGTTTACAACTTCGTTCCCGACAGGTAACAAGAACAGAACAGTAAAAGGTTACATTGTTCCAATGGGTACCGGTAGCTTCGACTATATATTCTCCAATACCTTGCAGTACCGCCATGCGTATTTTAGAATATATAACAACATTTCATATCGCCTGAGCGGAAAATGTAAGCGTGACCTGACAATGAGCGTCCCATACATTGACAACGATTCTATATTGCGTTCCGGAAACGAAATGATTAACTATGTGACATCAAATGGAAACTTCCTATCATGCAACACGTCATTCGATTATCCTGTATTGAGTTTCTTGTCGTTGCATGCAGGTTTCGCTGTAATGAACAGCTCGGCAGGAACAATATATCACAAACACACATATTCGTGGAAAGACGATGTAAATGAATTCCCGACATCTAAATCAAATCAGGCATACACATCCATTGATGTAAGAGCTGCAGTAGCTTTGTCCTACTGGGGAATCGACCTAATGTGCGTTTTTGCTGTTCCTGTTTATGTCAAGACAGAAAATCCTAACATAAGGGACAGCCAGAAGTTTAATTTTTATATAAGATTGTCAAAGAAAATATTCTAAGCTATGAAAAAGGGTATATTATTATTATCGGCTATAATATTGGCAATGTTTTTTATGACAGGGTGTCATAAAGATCCATTATATCTTGGAAATGCTGGACTATTGAAACTTGAGCTGAAAAAAGGCTATACAACACCGAATAAAGGTGCTGTAGAATCATTTTTCGCAACAGTTACTATTGTTTACGAAGACGAAAGTGTAGTTTATAACTGCAAGTTCTCCGATCTCAACAATACCGGCATATATTCAAACGACCCGACCGAAGGCGACTTGCTGTATGTGCGCAAGGATGTTGAATTCCATATTATTATAGAAGCTGAAATCGACGGATACTTTGTTACAGGCGAATCAGCACCGATGATGTATTCGGATGATATGGGAATGGCAAACGTACAAATCGTATTGCGAGCCGGATCTACACGAATCGCCATATATACGCCAAAAGAAGATGATATATTTGGAAACTATGTAGTTGCATACGGAGAAATTTTGGAAGATGCAAGTCAAAGACCTATTCGTGAAGCAGGTATTATGGCTGTGCCGAAATCGGAATACGATACCTACTCGTCAGCAGATGCATTCACGTTTGAAAGCGAAAATTCAAATGAAAGTTGGATAACTGAATATTATTATACTGAGGACAGGGACGAAGAACTATCCTCAATAAGTAAGTTCTCGGTAGTACTTAGAGGTCTTGAACCAAATACAAGGTATTGCATGAGGGCATTCACGTTTTCCGAATCGGATACAGCTTTCAGCTACTGCTACAGTAGGGTAATTGAATTCTCTACCAATAACAATGTAGCCCACGACATTAGCGTTGTAACCAATGATGCCGACAATGTTACAATTGATGGTGTTGACGTTGCAGGCCGTGTAATTCTGCTTGATGGAAATTCAGCCGACAGCATAACAGAAATGGGATTTGTATTCGACATTTACGATAATTATGTTGCAAATTCATCTTCACTGGAATACTATCGAAACAACTCGTTCATATTCCCTGCATCTGAAACATCAACAATGGATGATATGATTGTATTCATGTCTAGTATTTCAGGACTGCAGGTAGGTACAACATACGTATTCAGAGCATACGCAATATTCCGCGACCAGCCTTACTACGGATCGGTAAAGATGTTTGCTGTGCCACAAGATCCTTCGAACATTTTGATTCAGGCGGACGAAATTTCATCTACACTTACTACTTCGTATGTTGATCTGCAAGGAAATATACTCAACGATGCAGGATATGATTTTTCTGAAATAGGATTCAGGTACAAATTCTACGATGCAGGAGCAACTTCTCCCAATAGCATAAGCGACCTTACCGAAACAGCAACAGGATCACTATTGTCGAATCGTTTCTCGGCACGTGTAAATCTGCCGATTATCAACAAGACCATGTATTATGCTCCTTACGCAATAACAACAACAGGATATGAAGTATATGGAGAACTTTCGTCGGCAGTTTATATAGAACCTGCAAACGTACCAAGCATAACATTGCCTCAGCAGAACTTGAGTGAGCTCACAACACATTCTATGACAGTATCTTGCTATGTGGATGCCAATGGTCGTAGCGATTGTGAATGCGGAATTGTAATTGCAAGCGACACATCCGACCATGCTACTTACGATACTGTACGCAAAGTATCTTCATCAAGCGGAACTGAAGAGTTTGTCATCACTGGACTAAGAAAAGGAACGTCATATACATATTGGGCATATATAAAGGTTGTTGATGAAACATTAACAACAGAACCTTATTCAGTTACTACATTGAGAGAAGGAGAACAAGGTCCTGGAGGAGGCATAATTTTCTATGCTAACGACAACTACGGTTTTGCTCTAGAATACTATGTTGAAACATATCCAGGACAAGAACAAGAACCAGAAGAAATGGAATCTATAATATGGGGCTCAACTGATGGTATCGCATTGAATACTGACGCACCAAATTCTATTACCATTTCAGGAAGAATCAATACTGAATCAATTGTAACCTATCACAATGGAATTGGTTTTGCTTCGGAATATGCAGCACTGAAGTGCTACCAATCAAATCAAGGCGGTAAGAGCGACTGGTACCTGCCTACAAGTGTTGAAATGCAAGAGTTGATAAATATTTTGATAGAAGATGGAGGTGACCAAGTAATTTCGCGCATTGGTTACTGGACTTCAGATGAAAGCAATGCAGGATCGGCTGTTGCATTTGTTCCTGAGGATAACGGATTTGTAATGCAGACAGTATCCAAAAATGAAGAACTTAATTTCGTAATGGTTAGAAGATTTTAGAGTTTTAACAATATTCTAAATTAAGCAACAGGCTGTCAGAAAAAATTCTGGCAGCCTGTATTTTTATAACTAAAACCTCGTAACAATTATTTGTTATTGTTGCCCCCTCCCCCTGTTGTCTTTGACAATAAGAAGACAACCTTAACAACCTTGGACAACACTACTATTCAAACAGAAAAAAGTTGTCTTTGTTGTTCTTGTTGTCTTTTGAAAAAAAGAAGACAACCTTGGCAAACTTGGACAACATTACTATTCAAAACAGAAAAAGTTGTCTCTATTGTCTGTTGTCTTTGACAAAAAAGAAGACAACCTTGTACAACAATATGATTTTAGTAGTCGCTCCTTAAAACAAGCAAAAGCCACAACCTTTATTTTTCCCGTATTTTTATGCGTGATTCATCTTGCTGTCAAATTCGGCAAAATTTTCCCATTACGAATGTGAACTAATAGTTAGTATCGAAACGATAAGCCATATAATCATAAAACAGTGACAACAACTCACTTATAACGCTTGTATATTTTTTCTGCGAGCAATGATAATTATTTGTGTACAGCTTCGACTAATCTTATTACTTCTTCTAAATCAGTTTCATTGTAGCGGCTAGAATCTTCTATATGTGTTTTCTGCCGATTTTCGACAGTATGTTTGCACGAAGAATGAATTTCATTGACACCAGTAATACCGATTAACTCTTTGGCATTTTGAGAATTCACACCACTTCCTGCAAGTATTGCAATGCGTCCAGCAGCTTGTTTATGTATTTCTCTAAGATTATTCGCTCCTTCGGTGGCAGTCTTGCATTGCCCTGACGTTAGTATTCTGTCGCATCCACATTCTATAATCTGTTCCAAAGCCTTATGCCAGTCGCGACAACGATCGAATGCCCTGTGGAAAGTCACTTCCATTGGACGGGCGAGCCTGACTATCTCGGCTGTACGCACAATGTCCACGTCAAGGTTTTCGTCAAGAAAACCGACAACGACTCCATGAGCACCAAGTTCGCGGCACATAACGACATCATCTTTTATGACTTCATATTCGGCTTCGTTGTAACAAAAATCTCCTGGACGAGGCCTGATCAACACCATTGTCCTAAGAGGCAGATTCTCAACACAATATTTAATAGTAGCACAAGAAGGCGTTGTGCCGCCTTCGTTTAGGTTCTGGCAAAGTTCAATGCGGTCGGCACCACCTTTGGCAGCGTTTATTGCCGATTGTACTGAGTTTGTGCAAATTTCTATAGTCATGATAAATGTTTTTGCAAATGTAGGATATTTTTTCGTGTATTATAAACCCATATTTTCAGAAATATTATGTTCAAATCTGGATTTACAAACGACAAAAAAGAGGCTGCCACATTTTTGACAGCCTCTCCCCTTCCATTTGTATTATGCACCCTATTTTGCTATGTGCGATTCTATGATCCTATGCCATTTTTCTGCAATGCTTTTTTCTTCATCCATAGTAAGTTTATTTTCCGATGAGAACAATTGCATTACCCTAGAACCTCTGCCGTCTTTTAATTCAATGTCCATCACGATTATGTCAATGAAATCTCCATTTATAACTTCGGGATAAGTTTTAATGGTACAACTTTTTATTTCATTAGTATCAACGACAACCACATCTTTTCCATTCTGCACATACAGGAGTTTTTTCATATCCGTATCAATTCCAATTATTCCAAGGTCGCAACTATCGCAATCAGAAATATTCAGCGAATTTTCTGCGGCAATCTTTCTAAATCTTCTCAAAGCATTCTTGTGCTTTTGTTTTCCATAATTTGCAAGTATTACTACCGGTACGATGACTAGAATAGTAATAGCTATTCCTATAATTATATTACTCATTTTGCTTTATATTAATTACGAAAGTATTTTTAATCATATTTTTTGCTAGGATAGCACAATGCTACCCCAACTATACAAAATCTCCGCACACATATAGTATAACTATTTGTGTTACAAACATATATATAGTTTATAATCAGTAAAAACTATGGAATTGTAATGGTATAAAATGCTCCTTGAAAATAGCCGTGTTCTCTGTTTTTGAAACATAAGTACAATGTTGAGTACATTGTACAATAGAATACGTGCAACTTATTAATTGTTTTATAATTTCAGGTGACCAATTTCTGTATTTGTTATCCAGAAACTGACAACTGTCTATTATCTTAACCCTGTCGGTATATGCAATTGCCGGATTGTCATTATGAGTTAAATATGTTTCCGACTTCTTGTTGGATCCATACAACAGGTCGGTAGGAGTGCATACGACAAACAATGAAGCACTTCTTGCACATACAAGAAGGACAAGACCTAATGATATTATTTTTATCAGTGCTTTCATTTATAAAAAAGGATATGCGAGAGACTGCATATCCTTTTAGCTTTTTTACTTATGCTGCGTGCTGTGGCTGCAATTATGAGATTCTGAATGATTGTGCCCGCTGCAACACCCTCCTCCATTGGAATGAGGACATTGAGAGCAATTGTGTCCCTGATTATAAACAGTAGCAGTATATCCGATTTCTTTCAGCGACGAGATGAGTTTTTCGTTATCAGTGCGGTCGTTGCGATATTTTACATAAACTGCATTTTTCTCATGGTTTGCCTGAACGTCGATAACACCCTTAGTATAGGCTAGCTGTTTTGTTACCTTGTCTGCACAATTCTGGCAGTGCATTTCTGTTGACAATATAACTTCCGATATTTTCGGATTGTCCTGCTTCTTCGTAGCTTTTTCATTCTGGGCAAAAGTATTGCCAACTGCCAGAAGCATTGCAAAAACTAAAATCAAAATATTCTTTTTCATTGTTTTATAATTTAAAATAACAAATGTCCGTAACTTTCAAATATCATGCAAATTTAAAAAATAATGTAATTGGCATACCTTTTTTAACTATTCTTTAGCTAAAAAGACACGGCTCTTTCATTTAACCGCCCCCTGAGCCTGTCGAAGGGTAAGGTTAATACGAATTATATCATTTCATCACCTTGACTTCGACAAGCTCAGCCAGCGGATTTTTTTCAAATACTAACTGCTTGTCTCATAAGTAACAACATTATCCAAATGAAAGAGCCGTGCTAAAAAGATTTATATGTTTGATTTCCCAATATTCGGCATGCAACATTTTTTTGTGGATCGAAACATCTTTAGTACTTTTACGCAAAAATTTGTCAGATGATTATTTGTCTAATATTGCTGCTGCTTTTCGCTGTTCCTGATGTTTCTGCGCATCAGAGGGCTCGATATAATGTGGTGATTGATACCGACTGCGGCATGGACGATTTCAGAGCACTGACATACTTCATGGCATCACGTGATTTCAACATAAATGCAATACAATCTGTTGGCGGTGTAATTGACGCCGATAATTCTGTAAAGTGCATATCTTCGCTAATGTCAGAATTCCATCACGAAGGCATAATGTTAGGCAAAGGCATGAATCCCAAGTCGTACAAAAAGGACTGCTCGGCGGCAATGGATTTTTGGAAAAAACATAATGCAGCTAATCCTGTAACTCGCGAAGACGTCATGTATAATGCAATAGTTAACAGTCGGAAGCCTGTCATATATGTTGCCATGGGACCATTGACAAATCTTGCCGAACTTGTGGAAAAGCATCCCGACGTGGTATCACACCTTATATATATTATATGGACATCCCGGGTTGACGACAAACTTATTCCATGCGGATATAACTACAAATTGGACAAGGCGGCATTTGATAAGCTTGTAGGTTCTGGACTGAAAATAAAGATCTTAGATGCAGGAAACATATTATATCCCGACGATTTCATCTCACTTTTGCCAGAGATTTCAACTCCGTATGCACAAACTTTTGCAAACTATTATGAAAACCGGCAGTTTGCTTCTGTCAGATTCTGTGATGACCTGCTTCCATTTTATATACTATATCCTGAATTGTTTGAAGAATCGGCTGGCAAAAATGAATATTCGATTATACGTCCCAAAAGCAATTCGTATTTTGATGTGATTGCTACACGTGTTTTGAACGCTGTAGAAACAGAGAAAGGCGTAATTATTACAGAAATGCCACGAAGCGGATCAATGCTGTCGGCTGATGTTGCACCACTGTCGGAACAAGTTATTGCAAAATATGGATACACCGAATACAAATTGGTATTGCTAACATCGGAAATGCACTCTCACTTAGGTATATACTCAATAATTGGGGCAAAAATGGGACTGCGTGTATTGGAATATCTTCACGTTGGCCTTGACGAAGTTAGCATATATTCGCATGCAGGTTCCGAACCTCCGATAAGCTGTCTCAACGACGGCTTGCAAATAGGTGCTGGAACAACTTTGGGCTACGGTGCCATAACCATCTCCAATGACGACAATGTTTCTCCTTCTATAGAAGTAAGTTACAATGGAAGAAAATTACTTTTCAAGGTCAAGGACGAAGTGAAAAGAGAAATAGCTTCAGATGTTGGCGCACTGATTCAAAAACATGGATTGGAGTCGGATGTTTACTGGAGCGAAATACGTCGCATTGCCATAGAAAAGTATTGGAAAGAAAAGAGTCGCTTCGAAATATTTGAAATTGAAGAATTGTAGTTGATGCACTATGCACCAATGCATTTCTTCCACCACCACTGGAACACGACTAACGCCCAAACCTTGGCAGTAGCATCACCTACATTACTTGAATGAAGCCTATTCTTAAGTTCTGCAATTTCTGTATAATTGAAAATTCCCTGCTCTTCGACAAAGGTCTTCGACAACAAGTCATTTTCTATAAGGTCTGAAAGTTCATTATTAAACCACTTTAACAAAGGCACTTCAAATCCATGTTTTTTCCGGGCAAGAAGTTCCGGAGGAAAGAAATCTGCAAACGTTTCGCGAAGAATCTTCTTGCGCGAATATGCATCTATCTTGTACGACGACGGCAAACAGGACACATAATCAACAACCGTATGGTCAAGAAATGGGACACGCACTTCAAGGCTATTGGCCATCGACATAAGATCTACCTTTGTTAGCATATCGCCCTGAAGCACAAGATGCATGTCGGCATAAAGCACATCGTTCATGTCGGCAAAACCACCAGACAAATACAATGATCTGCACTCGTCTATCTTCGCATCATCGAACTTGGGTTTCAAAAGCCGCGACACATATCCCCTATCGCCAATGCTTGCCCACCGCCAATAGCGTTCCGCATCGGAAAGATTGTATCCGGATGCGAATCTGTCAAGTTGACGGAAAGTATTTGAAATCTTTGAGTTACGCGATTTTGGCATAATTTTCCACAAGGGAGCTAACGACGCGACAACTTTTTCCTTTATCCCAGCGTTCATAACACGCAAGTGCGCCGAATGCTTGTTGTAACCGGAGAAAAGTTCGTCGGCACCATCACCACTAAGAGCAACTGTAACTTTTGTACGCGTAAGTCGGCTCAATATATCAACGGCAAGTGCTGACGAATCAGCAAAAGGCTCATCAATGTAGTCGAGCGTATGAGAAATATTGTCAAGCAAATCCTTGCTACTGATTTTGAATGCAGTATGATTAGTATTGAAACGCTTGGCAATGATTTCGGCACAGTCGGTCTCATCAAAATACTTGTTGTCTGAAAAGCCAACCGAGAATGTATTCAACTTTTGTGTAAACTGCGATGCCAATCCTGTAACTATAGAAGAGTCAATACCACCACTAAGGAAGCAGCCCAACGGCACATCGGCGACCAGCCTACGCTGCACCGAAGCCGACAACAATTCACGAAGCTTTTTCTTTGCGGTACTGTAGTCATCGTCAATCTGAAAAGCCCTACGGTTAGGAATCTTATAATATGCATGTTCCTCAACCCCCGACGGAGTAATCCTCATGAAAGTCCCAGGACATAATTTTCGTGTATTTTTGAAAATACCCTGATTTGTAGGAATATAGTTTAGCTGAAAATAAGTTGCAAGCGCCTCGTTGTCAATCTCGCGTGGTATTCCCATAGCCAACAAGGCTTTCATTTCTGATGCAAACATTATTTTATCGGAATCGGAATATACTACAACAGGATTTATGCCCATTCGGTCACGCACAACAAGGCACTCCTTCTTCTGGATGTCGTAGAAAGCAAACGCAAAACAACCATTCAGCTTCTCAATAGCAGCACTTCCATATTTGATCAGCAAATACAAAAGCACTTCAGTGTCGGACTTGGACTGAAACTTAACGCCATCGGCAATCAGTTCCTCGCGAAAGTCGTTATGGTTGTAAAACTCGCCATTGAACACAAGCACATAGTTTCCTGAAGCATCAAAAAATGGCTGATCACCAGCGTCAGAAGTGTCGATAATCGACAACCGCGTATGCCCTAGTGCAACATTGTCCTTTACAAAAAAGCCATTACTGTCAGGGCCACGGCTTTCAAGCGAATCCACAGCATTTTTTATCCTTTGCTCTACTCCTATTTCATTAAACGAATATATTCCAGCAATTCCGCACATGATGCTATATTTTGAGCGCAAAGGTATCATTTTTTTGGAAAGAAGAACGAGATGAGACGACAAAAAATAGTAAAGCAAAAAAGTTGATTAACTTGGACAAACAATACTCTTTATCTTAATCATTTGAAGACAAGTCTTCCTAGACTTTTAACCTATCAGCACAATGGAGATTGAAAAATTTTTAATATTTTTGCAGCCATGCAAAAGATTGTAACTGTAGTCATCCTGTTGCTGACAAGTATTGCGGCAATGGCTCAGCACGAAGGAATTCGGCGCTACTTCTCGGCATATACACTCAACAACGACACAATAACCGACTACAGGACATACAACGATACAACAATCGACTACTTCTACAAGTTCTTGCAACAGCAACAGGTTTCCGACAACACGCTCGGTCTAATGAATCCGGGAAACCCGTATATCACAGCCTTATTCTCAAAACAAGAGCAAAAACATGACTTCTGTTTCCTCAACAACTATCAGGCATTCATAAAATCGCACGACGATGTCGTTTACTTCGATGCACACAAGCCATTTACAAGATTCGATTTTACAGGAGGCAACAAAGGTCTCGAAATCGCAAAGTTTATTCACACTCAAAACTTTACACCATATTTCAACCTTACTTTCGACTACAACATTTCCAATTCCGATGGTTTTTACCTGAACAACGCCTCAAAAGTAAACGCACTCTATCTTGCTGGAGCATTCACCAAAAAGAAATACCAGAACCATTTCAATTTCATATTCAACAAGATAAATTGCAACGAAAATGCAGGTATCGCCGATCCCGACAAATTTGAAAGAGGTGATATCAGGGCGGTTGACAACAACGTTCTGCTGACGCAAGCATCGAGTACAATATCACAACTCGGAGCCCAATACAACCACGAGTACAGGATCGGCAACTATACAATCGACACTATTATAAGGGACGAAAAAAAAGATACCGCAATCAACAAAATTCTTCATAGCAAATTCTCAATTGTTCACGATGTTACATTTGACCGCTACATCCGAAAATACAACGACAAAACCTCTTCTTTCTACACAAACATTTATAACGATTCTATTTCAACCAACGATTCAGTAACGCAATTCCAATTAAACAACAAACTACTGCTTTGCCTTAATTTTCAGAACGACACAACCAACAACAGGTTTAAAATATACGCCGGATTAAAAAATAAATTCTATACTTTCAATTTAGACAGCACTTACAAAAGCAAATATAACTCCACATATATAACTGGAAATCTGTTTTTTAAGCACAACCGAACCGATCTGTATGCCGAAGCAGACTATTGTTTGTTCGGAGCAGACGCCTTCGAAATTGACGTGTTTGGCAAACTAACCCAAATGTTCAGTGAAAATCTAGGGTTAAACGCCAGCGCCGGTTACGAATTAAAAAATTCCACACTGTTAGAATCCTACTACACGTCCAATAACTTCAAATGGGAAAACAATTTCAGGAAAAATGGTGTTGCATCAGCTCATATCGACTTGTTCCATAGCAAAATACGACTATCTGTCGGTGCAAATCTTAATTACCTGCACAACTACATAATATACGATCAACAAGCAATGCCGACACAAATAAACAAAGGCAACATCATAGCCGACGTTTATGTCAGCAAGACTTTCAACTTCTGGAAATTTCACTGGTTCAACGAAGTTGCATACCAATATATCAGCGACAAGCAATATGTCCGGCTTCCAGATGCTGTAGCATATAGTAGCCTATACTTCTTGTCCGGAATGTTCAACAATGCTCTGACAATACAAATTGGAATCGACGCAAAATTTAATTCAAAGTTCTACGGCTACGCATATATGCCCGCAACCGCAGTATTCTATTTACAGGATGAAAAAAATTTCGGACTGTATCCTAACCTTGGAGTTTTCATTGGCGCAAAAATAAAGAGATTCAGAATTTTTGCAAAATTATCCAATTTAAACTCCACATTTATGGCACCAAAATACTTCCTGCTCCACCGACTTCCAGACAATCCGCTGGCGTTCAACTTTGGCATATCTTGGGAATTCTACGACTAAAACATGGGCAGCAGCGCAAAAATATCAAAAGCAATTATTTTGTCCATGTTCATTATTTTCATAATAATAGCATCGGTCAAGATTGTGCCAGAAAAAACAGAAGAAACTCCACCGCCACCACCCTTTGAACGCGACTATGCCAATATTGCAGAATCAAAGACACTGATAGTTGCTCTCACCGAAAACGCAACCGAATACTGCATATTCAAAGCCATTCCGCGTGGATTCCAGATGGAAACATTCGAAGACTTTGCCGCCGAACATGGACTTGAACTTGAAATAATTCCGACAGAGACAGAAATCGAAGCCGAAAACCTGCTGAATCAAGGCAAATGCGACATCATTGTTTGCCACACGCCGCAACTAGACACATCATGCATGTCACACCCCCTGCTAACATCAAGCGATGTCATACTTACCAATACAAAAGATTTAGCAGACAGCATCTATATTACAGAACTCCAGTCGAAATCATTAGGCAACCTTAACACCAATATTATTTGTGCAAACGTCTCAACCGACAAGCTAGCAAGAAAAGTAGCCACAAAGGAAATAAAGGCAGCTATATGTGACTCAGCATTAGCCCTCACCTATCAAAAGGCATATCCAAGACTTGAAATTGACACAACAATATGCATACGGCAGAACATCGTATGGAAAACCAACCCGAGAGCAGTAGTTCTTCGCGACAGTATCAATGCGTGGCTTTTGCATGAAAAGGAAACAAAAGAGTTCAAACTCCGTCAAGAGATATACTATTCTTACATAAACATCAATGTATCAAACAAATACTACTCAGGAATGGGCAACCAAATCAGTGCATACGATGACATCATACGCAAACATTCGAACTGGCTAAAATGGGACTGGCGATACATAGCATCAATAATATATGAAGAATCCCATTTCAACCCCGACATCGGCAACCCTTCTGGAGCATACGGGCTCATGCAGCTTATGCCTCTAACATACAGCAAGTTTGCAAGCGACTCCACCGCAATATACAATCCCGACGGACAGGTAAAAGCAGGCGTTCATTACATAGCTTACCTGCGCGACAACGCTCCAAAGGCAATAACCGACAGCGCAGTCCTTGCAAGATACATACTTATGGCCTACAATGCCGGTCACGGACGAGCAGAAGACGCATTCAGACTTGCCGAAAAGCATTCCGACAATCCAAACTCATGGGAAAACCTTTCAGAATACATGGAACTTTTAATCGACAAGAACTACCACAGCGACCCTGTCGTAAAATGCGGGAAATACCGTGGAAGCAGGACTGTCTCATTCACAAACAATGTGATCAACAGATATAAACACTATAGAAATTTGATTAAGGAATAACTACTGCTCAAAAGGCAGCAAACCTTCTTCCTCTCCTTTTACAATAACCTTCATGCCTACAAAAGCATAACTCTGCTTAAGAGAATCTATTTCAGAATTACGGAGGCGAACACAGCCTTCGCTATACCTGCCCGGAACCGACGATTCGTTATTGGTACTGCCATGTATGCCAATTCCATTAAATCCCGTATAAAGGCGAAGGAACCAATTGCCATACGCTAATATCCTTCCTCTCCCATCGCCAAAATCATGCATCCAGTTAGCCGACTTTTCTATGCTTACAATCTTAAACGGATTCTGCATTGTACATTCAGGAGTTTTCATATCTCCCCTTTTTTCCTTGTTTCCTTTATTTCTACCAAGGCAACAATCGAAACGCGCCACTATTACTGTATCATGCATCCGAGCCTCGTATACCGACAAAGTCAAATCCTTTTTAGATACGACAATGAAACAATGCTCACGCACATTCATCTTTTCAAACATCAGACTTTTGCTATGCGTCTCTTCTACAATATTATTTTCTGAAGAATCGACATTTTTTATTGTATCACATACAACATTATTCGCAGGGGACACAGATTCTGAGGCCTCCGACAAGCACATCACACACGAAAATGCAAGCAAAAAAAACAATGCACCTAACAATAACACCCTTTTCATCCAAAAATCCTATTCAACAACGCTGCCAACCTATATCCAGCCACTAACAATTGTCTTTCAACAACTTCCCTATATTCATACATATATTTATACGAATAATCCGTGTCAGACTTGGCATACTCATATATTCCAGTTGTGACTTTCCACGTTTCGTTAAGCCAATTCTCGGGCACACCAGCGGACAATTCCTTAAACTCTGCCTTTGAACATCGATCAAGATTTTGCTGCCATTCGCTATACGACCAATGGTGAACACTTTCCAGCAAATCGCTGTCCCATAATTTATGCAGATTTATTTTTTTCTTAAACCATTTGACTTCCAATTCATTTCCTCCCCTATCCGACAAATGTCCAACATGCATCGGACAATGCATATCGCCAACCAAATGAATCAACATGCATACATAGTCGAAACGCACACTATCAGACAAATCTTTACTATGATTTTCCAACGAATCTATAACCATATTCAAAGCAGACAACACGTCTCCATTCGGATTTCTCTGCATAGTTTCAGGAGTATAACCTTCATCTACATTGAAATAATGCCACGTCTTGGTTCTATCGTAACCCTTATGCCAATACGGAGAATTCTGCAAATTATCCATCCATGAAGAATAATACATCAACGACTTGCCACCAAGAATGGCATCCAAATTCTTACGAGCCTTGCGTGTCAGATGCTTTTCTGCAATACATGCAACAATGTCATGTCCCCTTTGCCCCCATGCAAAAGCCTCTACACTAACTCCAGATATTAGGAATAGAAACGTCGCTATATAAATGAACTGCTTCATCATGCAAAAATGTAATGCAAAAATAATAAATATATCAGAACATATAACATCAAAAACAAGATCTCATATTACAAAAAAAGGTCGCATCAGCGACCTTTTTTTTATTTAAATACTAATCTTATTTTTGCTTTACCTCAACATCAACATACTGAGCCGGTTTGCTTCCCCAATTGAGGAATTTTCTGAATGGAATGAGACACAATTCCACTACATCTCTTACGACTCTCATAAGTTGCGGCAATATAATATACGGGAGAATCAAATCAAATACAGTTACAAGACAAATAACTTTAAATGTATAAGAAGGAAGTTCACACATATCATAGATATAAATGCCCAATATGTAAAGCGGTAAAATCAAAATAATTCCATCAACCCAAAAATCAAAGAAAACGCGTTTCAAAAATGTCAAAAACGGCCACTTTGTATCAATGGTATCTGCCTTTTGCAACTTGTCATTTTTACGACCAGCCAAATTTGCTACTGATTTACACCATATTTCATAAGGCAAAACAAACAACAAATAAACAATTCTGTTGAGGAAATGCATACATGCATCTACTAACTGACTCAAAAACTTCTTTTCCATTTTCCTAATTATTTAAAAGTGAAACAATATGCAAAACAAGCATTTAATTTTAATATCTCCAACATTTTTTTTATTTTTTTTCACAAAAATATTAACATTCATTTACTGTACTACCACTTCAGAAATATATTTGCAGAAATCAGTCAAAAACATTATTTTCGCCTCGCAAACAAAATGAATTTTGTTTTTTATTTGAATTTGTACAGAAAGGTATTTTTGAATGATTATTACAGTACTTTGGGGTAATAAATAATGAAACAGCTATCATTGTTCATAGTAGTCTTTTTTGTAACTTTGGAATGTATATCCCAAAGCATTAGTGGAACCGTACTAGATGGTCACGACAAAAAAGCCTTGCAAGGAGCAAAGATAATGATAGGCGGCTCGACCCAAAGCACCACAACCGACGAAAACGGTCACTTTGCCGTACGCAGCAAAAGAGGAGAACAAAGAATTGTCGTATCACTCGAAGGCTATGAAACATACGATGAAAAGCACATTATTGACTCTTCTGTCTGTCTAGAAATTGCCATGCAAGCAGAAACAAATGAAACAAACAACCTGCACTTGCTAGAAACCGTATCCGACAAAAGAACTCCAGCAACATACGAAAACTATGAGCACGCTTATATGGAAATCCGCAATATCATGCGCGACATACCGTATCGCTTCGAATACACGCCATCGCTTGTAGCCCTATCGGAAGGCGGTTACGGATTGGGAAATACAAGCTGTAGGATACGCGGAATGGGAATGGAAGCAATTGGCATGTCAATCAACGGAATACCCATCAATGACCCCGAATCAAGGATAACAATGTGGAATCATCTCCCCGACTTTGCTTCCATGGCAAGAAATATTAGAATTACACGAGGTACAGGATCATCAACCAGAGGTGCATACGCACATGGAGCAAGCATTGACATATGCACGAAACAGCCCAGCAGCAAACCTTACGGCGACATAACAATAATAGGTGGTTCGTACAACACTATCAAGGCAAGCCTGTCGGCAGGAACAGGGTTGATGAAGAACGGATTCTCAATCGACCTTAATATGGCCAAAGTAATGAGCGAAGGATACATACGAGGTTCAGACCTTAACCAGAATGTGATTATGCTGAGCGCTGTATGGAAAGGAAAGGTCAACTCGCTGAATGCAAACATAATACACAGCCGACAAAAAACAGGAATAACAATGTGGGGCTGTCCGTCAACATACTTGGAAACAGACAGGAGATACAATTCAGCAGGCGAATACTTCGACAGTTACGGACGCAAACAATACTACGACAACGAAATAGAAAACTACAACCAGACACACGTACAACTGTTATATTCGCAAAAAATATGGAACAATGTCGAACTGAATGTGAAACTGCACTACAACAGAAGCGACGGCTACTTCGAAGAATATCTCAACAGGCAGAACTTTACAAGCTATGGACTTCAAAACATTTCAATACCTACTGTGATGACAATAGGAGAAACTACATACACATCCTTTACAACCATAACTTACACAGACCTGATACGCCGAAGGTCTCTTGCCAACAACCTATATTTTGGACAAATTTCGGCCACTCATAAAATAGGAAGATTCATAAATACTTTCAGCGGAGCAGTTAACATATATAAGGGGCATTACTTTGGAAACATTGTATGGATGCGATATGCCGGCAACACCGAAAAAGACCACAATTGGTACAACAACACAAGCCTAAAAACCGACTACAACGCTTTCTATAAGGCAGAATATACCATATTCGACAAACTGACAATATACGCCGATCTACAATATAGGATTGTAAATTACGAAATTGATGGTAACGACTGCGATTTACTATCCGATGGCAAAATGAAAAATCTTGACGACGACATAGACTACAACTTCTTCAACCCTAAAGGGGGAATAAACTACGAAATCACAAAAAACATGCGGCTCTACGCTTCGGTAGCCCGTTCAAACAGAGAACCGTCCAGAAACGACATAAAGGACTTGATAGGTACAGGCAAAAACATAGAACCGGAAAGCCTAATTGACTACGAACTTGGATACTCGTTCCAGTCAAAAGTGTTTTCAGGAAGCCTAACCCTCTACCACATGGACTTCAACAACCAGATTGTTCCAACAGGTGAATTCTCTAAGCACGGATACTACATAATGACAAATGTTGACAGAAGCTATCGCTCCGGAATAGAATTTTCAACCTCAATCAGGCCACACAAACGAATCAACATAGAAGCCAACGCCACATATAGCAGAAACAGAATAAAAGACTACATATACACAGTACAGACATTCGACGAAAACGACAACGAAAGCTACGAGGAAAAGCACATCAGCAATACCAAGATTGCATATTCACCCGAAATTGTCGCTGCCGGTAGCATCTGCTACAACATTTTCGGAAACTTCAGCATATACTATAATATTAAATATGTTGGCAAACAACACTTCGACAATACATCAAGCAACAACAGATACATTAAGGCTTACTGTATAAGCAGCGCTGGCTTCGACTATGCCATTGTTACTAAATATGTTAAAGGAATGAGGTTTAAGTTCGAGGTCAACAACTTGTTCAATGCCGTGTACTACGACAACGCTTACGGTGGACATTGGTACGAACAAGGAGCCGAACATTCTTGGGCAAACTATTTTCCACAAGCAGGAATATCATTTATGGGAGGCATAAGCATCAGCTTCTAAATCAACTCAAACAAAACTACAGTCCTGCATCCTTCTTCGACTTCGCTACGTTTTGCTGCACTTCTAGGTCGTTGGGATTCAGTTGTGCCGACCGTGAGAAATACTTGTATGCCTCGGTGGGATTGCCTTCGTTGCCGTAAATTACGCCTAGATACTTCTTCACTTCGGCATTTTCCATCATCGCATCTGCCTTGAGCAGATACTCTTTTGCTTTTGCAAAGTCGCCCATGTAACCGTATGCCATACCTAAATGATAACAAATTTGAAATTTTTTCGTATCAATACCATTTTCATTTTTCGCCTTTTCTTTTTTCACATTTGATACCGGCAAATTCCGTTGCCACAATGGGACAACCGTAATACAGATAGTTACCGAGATTAACAATAAACTTGCATATACAAACCAGCCGTTGAACTTTTTAATTCGCCCCCAAAATATTATAACTACTCCAAGTAAAACAAACAAAAACAATCCTATTATTACACCAGTCTTATACTCTTTGGTATCGTTAGATCTTTTTGACCGATTTTCTTTCAAATCCTTGTTAGTAGTGCCACCATTATTAAACTTAATTTCTTTTTCTTTAAACTCCTTTTCTATAGAATCTTTCTTCGTCAAAGCCCTCGAAAGATAATAAACCACAGAATCGTTCTGCATGGGATTTTCCGAATAGTATATCTCGCCAAGCTGATAGTATGATTCATAGTAGTTGGGCGAAAGTTTTACATAATCCCACCAGATTGTCTTTTCGTACTCAGGATCGTTAATATTCTGAGTAAGCACGCCGACTGTATTGCCCCACACATCGCCATTGAGCGGATTGGTACGCAAAGCCTGCTTGTAATACTTGAACATCGTATTGTAGTCGTTATCAAGTTTGTAGTAGATATTGCCGATTCGCACCAACGATTCCGAATTGAGGCTGTCGAAACTCAATGCTTTCTCGAAATATGGTATTGCCGTCCGCATAATACTGTCGCGCCGGACTATACAGGCAAGGCTGTCGGCCCCGCAGCTCAGAGCAGCCTTACTCTCAGCAATTTCCGACTGAGTGTAAAGGTCGCTGGCATACGAGCTGTTACCCTTTATGCTGTTGACACTTACATGCACATCATGGGCAAAAAGCGTGGAAGAATCCTTCCAGTCCATATTACGAGTAACGGTCTTTGCCGAAAATGCCAGCGCAGCAACACCCAACACCGCAATTGTAACATTACGCCACACTTTTTCCTTTTCGGGAAACTTTTCTGGCAAAACCTTGGCAAATGTGTATGCAATGGCAAGGCTAAATCCCAGCGACGGCATAAACAAGAATCTTTCTGCCATAAACGCACCTACATTGAACAGCAGGTTCGACGGCAGAATCAGCGTTGCTCCGTAAAAAAATATTGCATACGAATACACCGACTTGCGCTTAGGCATCAAGTAAATTATAGCCACCACAATCATTCCAAGGTGAAGCAACAAACTCAAAATCACCTGCCAGTCTGTCCAGTGCATAGTTGCAATATGGTACGGATAGTAATCCCAGGTAAGCGGATGCGGGAAAACAAGCAACTTTAAGTACAGAAGCAGCGTATATGTCACAGTTGCGTAGCGTTCTCCGCCTGTCATATTGAGGAAAGGATTGTTTAGCAGAAGGTCGGCATCATTACCAAACTGGTTTACAATGATATTTGCCCTTATTATCACATACAGCAAAGCACCGAGAAAAGCAGGAATTGTCACCTTCACATAGTCGGAAAACTTTGGCTCGTAGAAGAAATACAACGAAAGCGGAATAAGGAAAACAAACGCCACTGTGGTTTCCTTCGACATAGAGCCGAGGAAAATACACACAAAGATTACCACAAGAAAAAATATTCGTTGTTCTATTTTTCTCACATCCAAAAACTTTATTGCTGCCAACAATGCCAAAAGGCTAAAAATTAGCGCCATTATTTCGTCACGACCTTTTATGTTGGCAACCACCTCGGTATGAAGAGGATGTGCAGCAAACAGCATTACAGTAAGGAAAGGAATGCTCAGAAACCAGTAGCGCGGCTTATAGTTGCGGAAAAGTTTTTTCAGCACATGATACATCAGCAGTAGAAGCAAGCAGTAGTATATCACATTAAAGAAATGACCGACGAATGGAGCCGCTATAATTTTGTGTGAATCGATAGTATCTCCCGGCTTTACACTTTTAGGCACAATGAGATAACCCTCATCACCATCTTCATACTTGACTAAGACCTCCTTTTGTTCACATTCCAAATTATCTTTTGTAATCGACTTTACCTTCACCTTAATACCATTGTTGTCGGGTGCATCTACCTTTTCGCCAAAAATTTCAAGTTCGACGGCGAACATCACCACCGACAGCGGACGGTAACGACCACCGGCAACTTCGTCCATATCCTTGCCGAACATTCCCGCCATAGTATCGTAGCTCAGAATATCCTTTATGCCCGAGAAACCTTGCTGGGTAAATTCGTTTTTCCAAATGGTTACGGTATCATCAAGAGCATAGCCATGTCCAAGAGTGTTGGCATATAGCATAAAACAGAACACAACGATTATTACTTTCAGTATCATGTCGCGCTTGCGAGCCAAGACATTTTCCTTCAACATCTTACCCACAACAACCTGCTGTTTTTCCTTGCGCGGAGTATCTTTTTTCCTAATGGCATTCATCTGTCAAAATTTATGGACACAAAGAAAAAGAAAATATGGCGAAATAGGAAAAAAAGTTTGGGGGAACATGCTCAGTTTTTTTACAAAACCTTGAAGCAATTAGAATAATTGTAGCTGCGCAATGCTTTTCTCTCGCTAAATGAAATGTTTTGAGTGCTCTAAATGGCAGAACGACGTACTTCGACTGCGCTCAGTACAAGTAGCCCTCAACGAAGTTAAATTTGGCAAATTGGGTTCAAATTAAACAAATAGATTTGTAAAATTTGTGTAGATTTGTAAAAATTTCTCGCGAAGCGACTGGAAAAATTATGGGACGGTTCAACGCCGTCCTTTTTTGCGAAAAAACAAGTTTGATTATTTTTGCAACAACTTTTCTGCAAACAAAATGAAAGCAAGACTAATAGTCACCTGCCTGCTCCTTGGATTATTGTTTTCAAGTTGCTCTGCCCTGATGTACAAGATTATGGGCATAAAGCAGCCTAACGACTATGATCTTGAGGAAATAACCGCCTATTCCAGCAAGTTCGGAATACCAGATAGCGATTCCTACATCTTAGACACGACCTATATGCATGACATTTTACAATTTTGTAAAAATGACACCTTGCTGCGCAACAACCTCATGCAACCGCTACAAATCAGATTCTATCAAAGAACCGACACACTATTATCGTTGCAACTGAATTGCACTGCCGGTGGTTTCCCGAATCTGAAATGGAACAAACGCGGACAACTTGACACGATTCCGCCAAATTTCACCGTGAATATTGATACCTGCCTGCTGTTTTGCAAAGATGTAAAATATTTGATACCAATAAGTAACAATTGCCATTCCTTTGATTATTACAACAATGCTGACTACAATATCATTTTGTTCTGGTCGGTATTTATGAATAGGCAAAGCAAAATCCTAATCCGCGAAATACAGGATTACCAGAAGCGTTTCCCCGACAAGAAAATGAATGTCCTATATGTAAACACCGACAAGATTTTTAGCATATTGGAGAAATAGCGGGACTGGGCTTTGCACTCGCTAGATGAAATGATGCTGTAGTGCTCTACGAGCAGAACGACGAAGCCCTCAACGAAGTTAAATAGAACAAATTGGAATCAAATTAAACAAATAAATTTGTAAGATCTCTCGCGAAGCGACTGAAAAAGGGCTGAAAGGCGAACAGGCAAAAAGGCTAAAAGGCCAAAAGAAGAACAGACCAAAAGTCGTCTTCGAGCCTTCGAGACTTTGAGCCTTCAAGCCCCACAAAATCCCCTTCACATCAAATTAACTTTACATTAATCATTAATTAACTCATACCAACGCCATAATTCTTTAGATTTGTCAAAACAAAAAAACTTATAGCCATGAAAACAAATCCATCAAGAAACTTGGGGCATTACGCGATACCAACAATAGCGTTGACTGTCATATTTTTTGCATCGTGCAATACCGATTTCAAACAGGAGGAATGTCCGGAATACGCAGGAGCATACAGTGCGTTCACCAACCATTTGCAGACGAACATAGAGACATACAGAGCCGCCCAATTCGAAGACATTGAACGCTTTGTGGCTCTCGAACATACCAGCGACTCATGCCGTACCATCATCCAGACCTGCTGCGGGACATATTCACCCACCTACTACGATTACGACGGTGACGGATACAGCGAAACTGAAATTTACGATGTTGCATATCCCGACGGCTATACGATAATCGGATATGTGAAAAAATACGCCGCGGAAATTGTAAAGACACAAAATATAAAGGATATTGACAAGCGCAAAGCAAAATTCGAAAGCCGCAAGAAAAAACTCATAAACTACGTCGACAGAAAAGTGCTCTAGGAATGAATCAGGAACGAATCATCAAATCATCGAATTATCAACTAACTTTAAAGTAAAGACGCAAAATTTTGCGTCTCAACAATGATGAAGAAATTACTTCTATACGCCCTGACATTTTCCTGCCTTGCGATTGTCGGCTGTAAGATACACATCTTGACTGCCGAATGGGAAAAAGTAGAAAATTATAAGATGAGTCCTGACAAAAAGCCATCAGAAATACTAAATGAGTATCTTGGCGATAAAGGATTTGTTGTTGACCCGACAAAAAAATATTGCATAGATATATTCGACCCGTATTGCGGAGTTAGGTATAGAACTATTCCATATCTAAAAAGACTATACAACGAAACAAACGACGAATACGAATGGGTTGCCGTAACAAACTATAGTCCTAAGCAAGTTGCTCACGGTCTTGATGTACAGGTAGAAACAAAATGCACAAAGAAATCGGGACTTGACCCAGAAAAATATAGAAAACAAATAACACTTGAATATCCTATGTACGACAGTATAGTTGGACTAAGGTCGTCGCTGCGCAATTTGTTCCACGCCAACAACCCGCCAACAGACCATTCGTCCATGCTGATAATAATAGTAAACGATTCCATTATAAGGATAACAACATCAGAAGAACCGATTGTCAATGAAGAAAGGTACATTGCCTTCAAAAATTATCTCGATTCAGTGGCAACATCTCAAACAACATTAAAACAACCATAAAATAATCTAAATTGTACAGACGCAAAATTTTGCGTCTCAACCAAGAAACTTAAAAACATTAAAATTTAGTACAGTCGCGGCGCGCCACGACACAACGAGAAACGGCGAAGCCATTGAAACGGCGAAGCCATAGAAACTCAGAAACAGCGTAGCGAGAAACTTAGAAACAAGAAACGGCGAAGCCATAGAAACTCAGAAACAGCGTAGCGAGAAACTTAGAAACAAGAAACGCCGCAGGCATAGAAACTTAGAAACTTGAAACAAGAAACGGCTTTAGCCATAAAAACTTACAAACCATGAGAAACTCAATTCTATTCATTTCATTCATCCTCTCCACATTCTGCACCTTTTCGCAGAACATTACCGGCACTGTTGTCAATAGCGAAACCAAGCAGCCGCTGATGTACGCAAACATCTCGGTAAAGGGCAAAAGCATTGGCGCGATAACCGATTCTACCGGGCGTTTTGAACTTTTGCGCCGAAACCTGTCAAAATCCGACACTTTGGTTTTCTCCTATCTCGGATATTCGGTGAAACCATTGTCTGCAAAAGATTTCCTTGACGGGAAGACCGCCGTTTGCGAACTGTCACCATTTGCCGAAACCCTGCAGGATGTCGATGTGTATCCGTTTACATACTGCCAGATAGCACACAAGTACGATTCCATAATTCGGATTAGCAGGAACTTGCCTGCATTCAACACAACAGCTGTATTCAGACAGTTGATTGTTGAAAACGACACAATACGCAGCATATACGAAATCACGCTGCTAACTTACAACAACTACAGCGAAGACATTTTCCAATGCAAGGTTATCGGAGAAAAGTCGTACTCGTGCAACACAACATCCCCAACGAATATAATCTATGCGGCGAAACTTCTTGATTTGAATCTGTACAAACGCTTGTTAGTTGAAAAGAACTGCGACAAATTCAACTACGAAATTGCAGAGCGTTTTGGCAAGGATACAATAGGCGTAGTTGTTACACCAATGAAAAGGTCGCAGGAAAGGCATTTCGACTATGCACAGATAGTGTTTGACACGGTTCGTGGAATTCCGCTTTCGTATTCGTACCGCCGCAAGCAAAATATTATTCAAATTGGAGGCAAGGTACATGTTAAGTTTTTCGACTGCTACGAGACCGACCACAGCCAGTATGCGTATGTGGGCAACCGTCTGCTTATGCGCTTTTCGAGCGTGCTTGAAGACCAGTACTACAAGGTAGGCAAACGGGTTGTACACAGGCAAACATACTGCACCTACGAAAATGTATCGTTCAATTTCGACAATGTTGAGAAAATCAAGGAAAGCGAATGTTACAATCACATGGATGCTTCCGCATCTAAATATTTTGACGGAAAGGACTGCGACAGGTGGGCAGGTTTGTCGTTGGACGAACTGAAGAATATGTTTTGGATAAAACCGAGAATGCTGGGTGAAAAATGAGGATTATTGTGTAAAAACTTTCTTGATAAAATTGCATATTTCTACATTTATCAAAAACGACTATATTTGTGCCATAAACAAAAACACAGTAGACTATGAGGAATATTTTATGGTTAACCGCTTTGTGCATGTTGCTGACCGTCGGCTGCAACAATTCAAACAATGCTGAGCATAAAGAAAATAACACCGCTGCCGATTCTCCAGAGACGACTCGTAAGGATTCCATCCAAAAGACAGAAGTCGAGGCAAAGCTGAACGAAGAAGAGGAACGCGAAGCCGCCGAACAGCAGAAACTGGAAGACGAAGCCGAACAGTTCTGCAAGAATTTCTCTCTTGAAAAATTAATGGTCTTGCTAACACAACAAGACAACTTTGTGGAAAAGAGTGGATTGTCGCTGATTTACAAGGATGTCAATATCGGCGAAGAAGTTGATGAAGTTGAAATCGTATATGGCTTTGGGATTGAAAAGACCGACACGAAAACATTAGGCTACAATCTTAAAAGCACAACCAAACATTCGTGCTTCTACCAAATCAACTACGACACATCAACCAACCCAAGCCTAAACTTCTCCGACAAGGATGATGCAAACGCTTTCTACGACAAGGCTTCGAAATGCGAAACCATTGTCATAGGAGACACAACATACTACATACACGAAAAAACGGACGACAAATATTACCCGATACACATCGAAACTCCTTACGGTGACGACGACTTCGAAACACATTTTGCACTGTCGCGCCCCGAAAAAGAAGGAGATTTCTACAGAATTAGCGTTGAAGTATTTATGTAACGATATGTCAAACAGGCTGACAGGCTAAAAGGCATGAAGCCCAATAGCCTTATTTTCGATAATTTATTTATGACATTTATAATTGTAGAGGCGCAATGCATTGCGCCGCATATTATTATCAATTGCTAATCTTCTAATAAACACCAATAAAAATGTTGTCATAGTTTGTTTATTTCGTCTTCAAATAGCAGTGATGCAAAATCGTAATTCTTACTTTGCGAATCGTAAATAATATATTATATTTGCCCTCGCTATGGAACAAATAAAATTGACAGTAAACGGACTTGCCGACAGCAACAACATGACTGGTGCATACGTAGTTGTGCTTTCCGTAGCGCATAGCAAAAAGCGCATTCCAGTAGTCATCGACGCCACCGAAGCTCAATCCATAGCAAAGAAAATCACAAGTATGGACACACCGCGTCCACTAATCCACGAAGTGTTTTCGATTTCAATGCGGAAGTTCGACATAACCGCAGAAGAAGTACTGATATACAAGTTCGAGGAAGGCATTTTCTACTCGCGCATATTCTTCTGCCGCGGCGAACAGCACGAATTTGTAGAAATAAAGACATCCGATGCAATTGCGCTCGCACTAATCTTCAACTGCCCGATTTTCACCACTTCTGAAGTCGTAGACAAGGCTAGCGTAATACTCGAGGACGACGACAAGTACCTACAATCAGAACGATATTGTTTCAACCTCAAGGAAGCCGACATGGATGCACTCAATCAACTGATGCAAAACGCAATAGACGAAGAAGACTACGAATACGCATCTATCATCAGGGACGAAATTAATTCAAGAAACTCTTAAAACAAACTATTATGAATAACAGCAACATTAAATTCAGACTTATCGTGATGAATTTTCTCCAGTTCGCAATCTGGGGAGCCTATCTCACCTGCATGGGATCCTACCTCGGTCCTCACAGAATGGGAGATAAAATAGGACTATTTTATTCAATACAAGGAATTGTTTCCATATTTATGCCTGCCCTTATGGGTATAATAGCCGACAAATGTCTGCCAGCACAGAAAACTCTCGGACTTTGCCACGGCATTTCTGGCATTGCAATGCTTTGCGCCGGTCTGTACGGACTTATGGCTGGCGATGCGGTACAATTCGGAGTCTTATTCTCGATTTACAGCATTGCAGTTGCATTCTATATGCCAACCCTTGCCCTATCAAACTCAGTGGCATACAATGCCCTAGAAAAAGCGCATTTAGACACGGTAAAGGAATTTCCGCCAATCAGGATTTTCGGAACTATCGGTTTCATCTGCACAATGTGGATTGTTGACCTGCTCGGATTCCAGCCCTCAGCTGCACAGTTCGTTGTAAGTGGAGGAATCGGAATTGTGCTTGCAATCTACTCGTTCACACTGCCTAGTTGCCCGATAAAAATGCAAGGCAGCGAAACTCTTTCCGATAAGCTCGGCCTCAGTGCTTTCAAATTGTTCAAGCAGAAAAAAATGGCTTTGTTCTTCATTTTCTCAATGCTGCTTGGTGTTTCATTACAAATTACTAATGGTTTTGCAAATCCATTTATAACAAGTTTTAAGGGAATAGAAAAATACACATCGACATTTGGCGCACAACATGCTAATATACTAATTTCTCTATCACAGATTTCCGAAACCTTGTGCATATTGCTAATTCCATTCTTCCTCAAGCGCTTCGGCATAAAGAAGGTTATGCTTATTGCAATGTTCGCTTGGGTACTTCGTTTCGGTCTATTCGGACTTGGCAACCCAGGTTCTGGAGTATGGATGTTCATCCTTTCGTGCATAGTTTACGGCGTGGCATTCGACTTCTTCAACATCAGTGGCTCGCTCTTCGTAGATAAGGAAACCGACACATCTATCCGCTCTTCAGCACAGGGACTTTTCTTCCTGATGACCAACGGAATTGGCGCAACAATAGGTACACTAGGCGCACAAGCTGTCGTAAATAAATTTTGCTCATGGCAGAAAGTTGGAACCGAACAATTCCTAATTGGCGAATGGCCTACTGTATGGTATATCTTTGCAGGCTACGCACTTGTAGTTGCAGTACTATTCGCAATTTGCTTCAAGTACAAACACGAAAGAGAAACAAAATAACAAAACCATGAAAGTTTTATTGACAATATTAGGTCCGGACGAGGCCATAAAGGTTGATTTTCCCATTATGCCAGAATTTGACAGCAAAATATATCTGTCCGATTCAGACTACAATAAATTGCACCATACGCTGAAAAACCAGCCACCGCCACATGGCATGAAGATACCCAAAAAAGAAATGAGCATGGCAGCCGACATTATGCTTGAAAACTCAACCGTCCAATACATCGACATTGCTTGGGACGAAGAAGAAAATGCCTACTTGCCTTTGATTGGGTTATCGCTCAGTGAAGACTTTTTTGACGGTGACAACTACGATGATGACGACGACTTCTTGGATGAAGCCACAGATTTTGAAGACATTGACGAAAAGCCTCAACACAAGGGACATACACACGGAAAGAAAAGAAATCTGTTCAACTAATTATGAAACAATATCTCGACCTACTACAGCGCGTACTAGATGAAGGCGTACGCAAGAGCGACCGCACGGGAACCGGCACGATAAGCGTTTTTGGACACCAGATGCGCTTCAACCTGCAGGACGGATTTCCCTGCCTCACAACCAAGAAGTTGCACTTGAAGTCAATAATCCACGAACTGCTGTGGTTCTTGGCTGGCGACACTAACATAAAGTACCTGAACGACAATGGAGTACGCATCTGGGACGAGTGGGCCGACGAAAACGGCGACCTCGGTCACGTATATGGCTACCAGTGGCGCTCGTGGAAAACTCCCGACGGACAAACCATCGACCAGATTTCGAACCTAGTGAAGTCGCTGAAGGAAAATCCCGACTCGCGCCGTCACATTGTTAGCGCATGGAATGTAGCCGACATCGACAACATGGCATTGCCACCTTGCCACGCACTGTTCCAGTTCTATGTTGCCGATGGAAAACTTTCGTGCCAGCTTTACCAGCGCAGTGCCGACCTGTTCCTTGGTGTGCCGTTCAACATCGCATCCTACGCATTGCTAACCATGATGTTGGCTCAGGTTTGCGGATACCAGTACGGTGAATTCATCCATACTTTCGGCGATGCACACATCTACCTAAACCACCTCGAACAAGTACACACACAGCTCGAACGCACACCGCGTCCGTTGCCAAAGATGAAAATAAATCCCAATGTGAAGGACATTTTCTCGTTCAAGTACGAAGATTTTGAATTGGTTGACTACAATCCATATCCACACATTAAAGCAGAAGTATCGGTATGACAGACAGGCAGATAACAATGATAGTGGCCGTTGCCGAAAACGGAGCCATAGGCAAGGACAACAACCTGCTGTGGCACATCAGCGGCGACCTCAAGCGGTTCAAGGCGATAACTACAGGACATTCCATAATAATGGGACGCAAAACCTACCTTTCGTTCCCGAAACGCCCCCTACCCGACCGCAAGAACATAATCCTCACCACTGGCGATGCCGTTTTTGAAGGTGCCTACACCGCCAAGAATATCAATCAAGCCCTTGCCCTTTGCGACAGCGACGAAGTTTTCATAATTGGCGGAGAATCAATATACAGACAGTTTTTGCCATACACAACCAAGATTTACCTCACACGCGTACACAGAAGCTACGACGCCGATACATTTTTTCCCGAACTCAACATGAGCGAATGGGAAATTACAGAAACTGAAGCACATATCGACAGCGAACCTCCATTTACATATATGAATTTAAAAAGGATTTAAAAATGAAACAGATTTCCATTATACTCGCTTGCGTTTTAATCCAAATGCTTTGCGCATGCTCAAGCAAACTAAAAAGCACTCAGGAACAAACTAAAGAAACCGAACCCAGATCTGAATATATCGACTCACAGGAACCTGTTACAATATATATTGCAAATATCGGCAATCTTGACCGTGGCGAACTCGCCGAAAAAATAGAAATCCTACAAAAATTCACGCCAAAAGCAATTGGAATAGATGCTGTTTATAAAGATCGTAAAGACAAAGCAAAAGATGAACGCCTAAAAGAAGCTCTCAATTTACGCAGAAACATTGTTCTCGGAGCATTCGCCGAATTCAAAAAAAATGGACAAGCATCTGGAATAACAACCACCAACCATTATTTTGGAGACCTGCCATTTGGATTTTGCGAATTAACAATAAACGAGGACAACGAAGCTGAATGTATTGACAAACAAATAAATATTAAAAAGAAAAAAACTTTTTATCCTCTATCAGCTGAAGTTATTCGCATGTTTGACCCTAATGCTTTTGAATATTATAAAAACAATACAGGAGAAATATACGAATTCAAATATAACGAAAATTCTGACGAGGAAAATATCAACATAGTAGAAATTGATTTTGAGGAGATTAGAAGTAATTCTGACGACTTGAAGAAAATAAATGATGGCATTGTTTTGCTTGGATACCTAGGTAACGACCAAAATACAAGGCATGAAAAAGACAGTGTAGACAACTTCATATACACGGATCTTAGTGGCAAACATATAGTAAAAGGTGTAAAGATTCACGCCTACATCATTGGAAAAATCCTGAACGAATATAATAAATCCAAGAATTAAAATAATTATTACTTTTGCAACAAAATAGGTTCAATAATGGCAAGGAAGTATCCAGAAAAATATAGTAAATACTTGGTAATTGACGCAGCTTTAATTACAACATTTACCGCCGTAATAGTGATATTTTTATGGTCGATAGTTGATGCTGTTGATTTCTTCAATCCCATAGATGACTACATTGATAATTTTGATTATAGCGATATTGTTTACTCAGAAATGAGTCACAAGGATGACATTTACAAGACTGACACCAATATATATATAGTCAACATTGGGCATCTTAATCGAGGTGAGTTAGCTCAAATGATAAATAAAATACAGGAATTTGAGCCAAAAGTCATTGGCATTGATGCTGTATTCAAAGATACAAAGTGCAGTAAGATAGCTGAAGAAGATATAGATAGCCTAAAAACATTGGAACAGGAAATCGCCAATTACAACAATCTTCTGTTTTTCAGGCCAGACAATGAAGAACTTCAAAACAAATTGGATGATGCAAAGCAAAAATTTGAAGGTATCCTTCGAAATAACAATATTGAGAGTTATGAAGAAATAAAGGATGATATTGCGCTGAAAGAAGCCCTGAATGCGAAACAAAACATAGTCATGGGAGCATTCGGACAATACGACAGTATAAACGACAAAGCCATCGGTATAGAGAAAACTAATAGTTATTTTGGTGATTTTCCTGTTGGTCATCTAGAATTCTCGCGTAACAATGGCCGCATATATAGGGAATTTGACAAATTCATCAGATATTTTGACAAAAACAATGATACAATAACCATCAACTCCTTTTCTGCCGAAATTGTCAGAAGATACGACAATGACTTATTCCTGAAATTTGCGAAGCGAAACAACAAGCAAGAAGAAACCATTAATTTCAGGGGAGGTAGCATGCCTTTTATCAAGATTGATTATGAAGACGTTATCGACTCTTGTAATGTCAGCATGTTAAGTAAACTTAAGGGCAAAATCGTTCTTTTAGGCTATCTGGGTATGTATAAAAGAGCACCAATGGATAGTGAAGATGCCTTCTATACTCCTTTGCAGCGATGCGAAGGCTTTGATGCCAAGGGAATTGAAATACATGCACATATCATTAGCATGATAATGAACGACGACTGCCTGATTACTCTTGAACCATGGCAAAACCGTCTAATTGCCTTTATTATAACATTCTTCTTTGTTTTATGGCTTGTTTACTGGTATGTATTCGGAGCCAAGTTCTTCGATATTCTATCTAAACCAATACAGTTTATCCTTGTTGGTGTTGTATTAATTATTTCATACTACATGTTTAAGAAGTTTGGCATAAAAATTGATATGATGCCTACTGGAATTATGCTGATTTTCTGCATAGAAGTCCTATATTTGTACGAAGAAACATTAGAATTATTTAAGATAGATTCATTTATTACGCAAACATTTAAATACACGAAAGATGAAAGGAATAAAGTTTTACGCAGCATTGTTAGGTTTGAGTTTATTCGCAATAAGTTTAAGCGCTCAAACAAGTGAGTATAAAGTCTTCTATTTCTCAGGGAATCCGAAGGTTATCGACAAGAAAGTAGAAAGCAACCTTGTCGTAGACAGCTATTTGTCGGCAAAAAGCACACTTAAGATACCAAAAGGTTCTGTAGTTGTACTTACTAACAAGAACGACGTTCCTATGGGATTTAAGGATGAAGGAACATATTCTATTTCCGACTTGAATGCCATCTACGCAAAATCAGGTAGCAGCAACATGACCCAGGAATTTTTCAATTACATTGCAAACAACATGATTCAGAACAACCAGAAGGAACGCAAGAGCGGTGGTGTTTATCGTGCTGTAGGCGACATCATTAGGGATCCATTCGATGATGCAATGATTATGGAAAACCAGGTATTGTTGAGCTGGGCTAACCCAAAACAAAAAAAGTTGTACCTTAAGGTTTATGATGAAGAATCTGGCGAACAAATCTACAACTTCGCTACTACCGACAGTGCATTCGTTGTTAAGTACGACGAAAAGATTTTCCAGAAAGGCAAAAAGTATTCATGGATAGTTAACAGCACATTCAGTGATCCTGATCAAGGTACAATTCTAAGAACTTTCACCTTTGCAGACGATGCTTGGAAAACCGAATACCAGAATCAAGTCAATGAAATTAACAAGACTACAAACGAATACATGAGAAAAATGAAACTCATAAAACTGTCTCTCGACAAGAACATATACCCAATACTTGAATTGTACTAAACTGATACTATACAACATAAAGCGCAGCTCTCTGGAGGGTTGCGCTTTTTTTTTCCAGCAAAACACAACCTTACGATATACCTTTAATACTATAGATCAACATATAAATTATTGTTAGTATTTATTAATAAAAAAAATCGGACATTCCATTTTTTTTGCACAACTTTGCCATCGAAATTAGAATCGAAATGAGAAAAATTTTTATAATCTTAGCTATACTGCTGGCAATTAGTACGTTTGCCAATGCCCAGAAGTATGTTTTTCTGTTTATAGGTGACGGCATGGGACAAGCCGACATAGACCTATACGAAGCCTACCTTGCTGAAAAAGAAGGGAAAAGTGGATTTGCCCAGTCAAGTTTCGACAAGATTCCGTTGCTTTCAATGTGCAGCACTGTATGCAAGGACCGCCGCATAACCGATTCGGGTGCAGCAGGATCAGCAATAGCCTGTGGACAAAAATTCAACGTAGGAGAAATCGCATACTCCGAAACCGGTGAACAACCAAAATCCATTGCAAAGGTTGCTAAAGAAAAAGGCTTGAAAGTAGGTATTATCAGCACAGCGCCAATCAACCACGCAACTCCGGCAGCATTCTATGCCAACCAGCAATCACGCAAAGACTACTACCAGATCGGACTTCAACTTACTGAAAGTAACTTTGACTTTTTTGGAGGAGGAGGATTCTTGAAACCAACAGGAAACAAAAAAGATGAAAAGGATCTTATGACTATTTTCCAAGAAAATGGATACTTGACATTTACCTCCCTCAAAGGTATAGAAGCGCTCAAAAGCCATAACAACAAAGTGATTTTCACAAACGAAACAATCGAACGCGACGCAAGCATGCCATACGGAATAGATCGTGAAGGTGTACAGGGCAACTCGCTTGCCGAAATAGTAGAAACAGCAATAGTCCACCTCGATAATCCCAAAGGATTCTTTATGATGGTTGAAGGAGGAAAAATAGACTATGCAGCACACGACAATGATGCCGGCACAATAATAAGCGAAATGGAAGACTTTGACAAGGCAATAGAAGTAGCGTACAATTTCTACCTGCAACATAAGAACGAAACACAAATAATAATAACAGCCGACCATGAAACTGGTGGTGTGTCGCTGGGAATTGCAGAAAACGGATACGAATCCAACTTGGGAATATTAAGCAAACAAAAAATGTCGATGTCGAAGTTTGGAACAATAATCAAGAAACAAACTAAGAACGAAGACAACATCTCAATAAAAGATTATATGGACATGGCATCCAAGTACTTCATGGGTATAAATATGGATTTTTCTTCGGAAGAACAAGCAATGCTCAATGAAGCATACGCTGCCGTCAACGCCAAATCGAATAAAGCTAAAGAAGAAGCCAAGGAGAAATACAACGGCAACAACCCTATGGCATACACGTTCTGCCAGATTATGAACAGAAGAGCATCTGTGGGATTCTCAACAAACGCACATACAAGCGCTAGAGTTCCTGTGTATGCATTGGGCACAACAAAACCTATACTTGACAATACCGAAATATTTGGCGTAATAAAATCATTTATAGAAAAATAACTAATAAATAATAATATGCAGAATTTAGAATGGTCAAAACTCCCGTTCGGATACGTAAAGACGAACTACAATGTACGTTGCGTTTGGAAAAACGGCAAATGGGGAGAAATCGAAGTTAGTGATTCGGAATACATCAACATCCACATCGCATCCACCGCATTGCACTACGGACAGGAAGCTTTCGAAGGTATGAAGGCTTACCGTGGCAAGGACGGCAAGGTTCGTTTGTTCCGCTGGGAAGAAAACTGCAAGCGACTCAAGGATTCGGCAGCCGGCATCTATATGGCACAGGTTGACGACAAGCTGTTCTTCGATATGGTAAAGAAGGTTGTGGAACTCAACGCCGACTTCATTCCTCCATACGGAACTGGCGCTTCGTTGTATATCCGTCCGTTGCTCTACGGTTCGGGCGCAAAGGTTGGTGTTCATCCTGCCGACGAATACACATTCCTCATCTTTGTAACTCCGGTTGGTCCTTACTTCAAGGAAGGCTTCAACCCTGTTAAGATTGCTATCATCAGGGATTCGGACCGCGCCGCTCCACTCGGAACCGGCACAATGAAGGTTGGCGGCAACTACGCTGCAAGCTTCCGTGGTCTCGAAAAGGCTCACGAAGCAGGTTATGGTTCTCCAATGTACTTGGATTGCCGCGAAAAGAAGTACATCGACGAAATCGGTGCAGCCAACTTCTTCGCAATCAAGGACAATACCTATATTACACCTAAGTCAACATCTATTTTGCCGTCAATCACCAACAAGAGCCTTGAAGAAGTTGCAAAATACATAGGCTTGAAGGTTGAAAGACGTCCTGTTGACGTTGCCGAACTTCCTACATTCGAAGAAGCAGGCGCATGCGGAACTGCTGCTGTTATTTCACCAATCGGCGAAATCGTTGACATCGACGAAAACAAGCACTACGTTTACTGCCCCGACGGCAAGCCAGGCAAGTGGTCAACCAAGATGTACGAAACCCTTGTAGGAATCCAGTACGGCGATATTCCAGACCCGTTCGGATGGATTACAATACTTGAAAACATCTAATTGAAAAAGGCATCGCAAGATGCCTTTTTTATTTCAAATTAATGTTGTCCGCTAAAAAAGGAAAAGTCATTCCGCAAAGCAGAGCGAACCGACTAAGGAACGTGTCGTGTGAACTCGCTTATGCGGAATCTCCTTGAATAATAATACTATAGGAGATTACGGATAGCAGTCTTCACAACGCTCCCCGTTCCGTATCGCGTGTTGCGACTAGCTTCCGAAATGACAAGCCTCCTTATTAATATAATCATCTAAATGTTTGATAATATTGTAATTATAGGTATTATTTGATTTTTTAGCGGACACCAATAATTTCAAATATTTAAAACAACGAAGCCAACCTTTAGTTCAGCATAACCAATTATCCATTATTCATTGTCAATTATCCATTGTTCATTGTCAATTGTTCATTGCTTTCATTTTCTTATCTTCTTGTACTGAACGCAAACAGGACGAACTGATTGCCCGCAGTAGCGGAGGACGTCGCCGTCCATGCCGTAAAGGCGCGAATGGAAGTAGAGGTACCACGCGACGTGCGGGCCGTACGTGCCGAGCGACGACGACCAGTAGTTGCCGACGGAACCGGCATTGTCAAGGTCACTGTCGTTGCGGCTGCCGGCAGCGGGCAGGAAAATTGAATTGCCATTGCTACGACTTGTGAACAACATACCATTTATACCGTTCGGCGTCGTTCTAGTCGTATCGCAATTATCAACAAGTTCCTGCATTTCGTCCTGTGTAGGCATTCTCCAGTTACCTCCCCAATTAACAAAAGCGGCATCATCAACAGCATCCAATGTGGTAAGCGAATCGGTAAAACCATCAAGGCCATAACTTTCGCCATTGCAATATTTTGTCAATGTAGTTTCGCTACCGTTGCAATATTTGTAAGTTATCCAATCGTATGTTTCCTTGGTTTCCGTTTCGCCCCAAGCGTAATAGTTGCCATAATCTTCAGGGGTATTTGCTCCAATATTGGTATAAGCCCACAACGTACCGCTTGGCAAACCCAAATCAACATAGCCGTAACCATCCATATAACCTGTCGGCTGGCTATAGGAAGGTTCTTGCTGTTCTGAAATTGCAGTCGTAAACGAAATCTCCTCTCCGAAATCCCAGCCACTCCTATTGACAAATGCCTGATAGTAATAGGTTGTGCCGCCTGCAAGATTGCTTACCTGATACGAGAAATAGCCTTCGGCAGAAGGCTGAACCATCAGGGTATCATTATAAGTTCCCATGTTCAATATAAAACCGCAGAAATCAATCCCATCGGTCGAAGTAACATAACCGTTCAAGGTTGCCGACGTTTCTGTTATGTCAGTAGCCGATTGGGTATAAACGGCAAATTCCTGTATCATCCCCATAACCTGGAACTGCCCGATTTCACTCTCAATTATACCATCAGCCGTCTTTACATACGCCCTATAATAATAAGTAGTATTCTGGAGGTTGTAAAGCGCGAGCGAAAAAATTGCATCGGTTTGCCGGCATGGCATTGAATCGGTAAGTTCGTATTCGCTGAAGCCAAGCACGAAACCACATTCGTACAATTCCCTATTTCCTTCATAGTAACCGTACAATGTTATCGTATCGCCGTTGTAATATGGCTCGTCAATGTAAACATATTCTTCTATATGCGCCCCACTGCCCGAAATCGTCATGCTCACCACAGGACTATGTATGGCGGCCGGTATGGAATCGTCATCTGTCATTCGCAGAGCTGCAACCGCCACCACCGTATATTCTGCCGAATCAAAGTCTTGCATTTCCAACGCACAACCGAATCTTTTCGCTTCATTATCATATATTTCTGCATCATAAAATTCATAATTCCACAAGGAGTACAAATCATCGAAATCACTCTCCGTTAGGAGACGCTTTGCCCATAATCTCTTCTCCTCTTCGCTTGGCTGACCTCGTTTCACAGCAAAACCATATTGCTCCAGCATCTCCATACCTTCAAGCACTTCACCGAAAATCAGAAAGTCCTCTCCTACAACTTCCGTATTCGAACTTATCACAATGCGCGGATAACCGGCAACAAGCACAATGTCAACATCAAGAACAGGATTGTCCTCCGACAAATACAGCAAGCGGTTAGGCTCCGACATTCCCGTAACCGTATCGCCCTGAATAACAGCTCTCACCCCTACCCAGAAACCGACTTCGCGGCGCACATAAATGCTTTCGAGGACAGAAGGGTCGTTGACATAGCGGCCATCGCCGTCGGCATCGATGAAACGGCAGTTGTATGCAACGGTATCATCAGAACCATAGTAAATCGTAACTCGCGCATCAAACGATTCCAATGCACTCTTGTTTGTTGTCTTGTAGCCTCGTTTCAAGTTAAGGTTAAGCATTCCAACATTACCATAGTCCAACGGGTCTTTATGGCAACCTATAAATGCTACTATTGATAGAAACAACACTAATCCGATAAGAAAAATCTTTTTCATATATTTTGTGGTTAAATACACATTCTTAATATTGAACAATATGAAATGCAAATGTAAGAGGATTTTTGATTATTAGCAAAAATTAATCGACAATGATTGACAATAATTGAACGGCTCTTTCATTTACCACATTCGTTCCCTGCGACGCATTGCGGTGTGCTGCGATATGCTGAGCTAAGCCGAAGTAAGCCTAGACGAAGAAAGCGAAGTCGAAATGAGCCTGTCGAAGTATAGAAGGGTAAGGTTAATACACATTATATCATTTCCTACCCCATCACTTCCTTTACCGATGCCTTTACTGCCTCAACAACAGTCCGCATCTGCTCGTCGGTAAGGTCGTAGAATACAGGAAGGCTGATTTCGCACTTGTAGTTGTCGAACGCCTGCGGATAGTCTGACATTTTGTACCCCAATCCGCTGTAGAACGACAGCAACGGCAAAGGCTGGAAGTGGACATTCACTGCGACTTCGCGAGCGGTTATGCGACGGATGATTTCGTTGCGCTGTTCCTCCGATGCTCCATTTATACGAAGCAAATAAACGTGATAGGATGTGCGCTTATCGGCAGTTTCATAAACAGGAAGCACAAACCTATTGTCATCCTTGAACTGTGAAGTGTAATAATCGAAGATTTTCTTGCGTTTCACAAGCGTATCGTCGTCGTAACGGGCAAGTTCCACAAGCCCCATCGAAGCCATTATGTCTGTCATGTTCATCTTGAAGCCTGCAGTAATGACATCGTACTTCCAACTTCCCTTCGACTTGGCGAGCGCATCCTTGTTTTGTCCGTGCAACGAAAGCACACACAAGAACTTATATATCTCTTCATTGTCAAAAGGTTCGGGCAGATTGAAAATTACCGCTCCGCCCTCGGCTGTTGTCAAATTCTTGACAGCATGGAACGAAAATACGGTAACATCTGCCAAAGAACCTGTGTGTTTTCCTTTGTACAACGCACCTATGGAATGCGACGAATCGGCAAGCACCATAATTCTGCCAAGCTGGCGCTGGATTTCGTTGTTTGCAGAAAATTTGCGCACAACAGAATCCTCTTTAACCAGCGACATTATCTCATCATAGTCGCACGGAAAACCAGCAATATCAACAGGCATAATAGCCTTTGTACGTGGTGTTATCGCTTCGCGAACCTTATCTACGTTAACATTGAAGTCGTCAGCATTTATATCGACCATCACTGGCGTTGCTCCGCAATGAACAACAACATTTGCAGTAGCACAATAAGTATATGCAGGCACAATCACCTCGTCGTCCTGCCCTACGCCAAACCATCGAAGTGCAATTTCAAGTCCTGCCGTAGCCGAATTGACACAAAGCGTTGATTTACCGCCAGTGTATTCGGTCAACCTTTTCTCAAAAAGTTTGGTTTTGGGTCCTGTGGTTATCCAACCTGATTTCAAAGTATCAACGACTTCTGCAATAATCTTATCGTCAATGCGTGGTGGAGAAAATGGTATCATCTTATTCTAAATTTTATCCAAAAAACAAATATGCAACAAAAATGGCGGCAATAATTCCGGCTAGGTCGGCAATAAGTCCCGCAACTACAGCATAACGTGTCTGACGGATACCAACCGAACCGAAATAAACCGCTAAAATATAGAATGTCGTATCGGTCGCTCCTTGGAACGTACAAGCCAGACGACCGACAAACGAATCGGCACCGTGAACAGTCATCGCATCGACCATAAGTCCGCGTGCTCCGCTACCGCTCAATGGTTTCATAAAGGCAACCGGCAAAGCATCAACAAAATCGGTAGGCAATCCGCACTTGTCAAAGCACCAAGCAATTCCTGCCATCATAGCCTCCATTGCACCTGAAGCGCGGAAAACGCCAATTCCAACCAGAATAGCAATAAGGAACGGAATAATCTTGATTGCCGTACTGAAGCCGTCCTTTGCGCCCTCGATAAACGCATCGTAAACGTTGACCTTATGCCGTAGCGCAAGTATTATGAAACCTATGATTATCGAAAACAAAATCACATTTGAAATCATTGAAGCAACTGTTCCCTGCGATTCGGCCGACAACAGCGTAAAGCCCCAAATTGCCAGCGAAAGCAACAATGTAAGTCCGCCCAGATAAATCAGGATTTCCTTCTGGAAAAGATTTATTTTCTGCCACAGCGATACGGCAATAATACCAACCAAAGTGCTGACGAAAGTACTTATGAGTATCGGTAGAAAAATGTCGGATGGGTCGGCGGCACCTAGTTGTGCGCGGTAAACCATTATGCTTATGGGAATTATGGTAAGTCCCGATGTATTTAGTACAAGGAACATTATCATCGAATTTGATGCGCGGTCCTTGTCGGGATTCAAGTCCTGCAGTTCTTTCATTGCCTTGAGACCAAGTGGCGTTGCGGCATTGTCAAGACCAAGCATATTGGCGGCAATATTCATCACCATAGAGCCGTGAACTGGGTGATTCTTAGGAATATCCGGGAAAAGTTTGTTGAACAGCGGCGAAATTCCTTTCGACAGCAGTCCAATTGCACCGCCCTTCTCTCCTACACGCATAATTCCAAGCCATAATGTCATTACACCAGTAAGACCAAGCGACAATTCGAAGCCAAGCTTTGCCATATCGAAAGTAGAGCTTACCATTGCGGGGAACACCTCCATGTCGCCAAAGAACACTGCCTTCACGATTGCTACGATGAAAGCAATTAGGAAAAATGCTATCCAGATATAGTTAAGAACCATTTTGCGTACCTTTAGTATGCAAAGGTAGGATTTATAAAAAGAGGCCTATACAATAAAAAGAAGATTTTTTTAACTGCTGATGTTAATTGATAGATAAATCGATAAAACAACAACCTCTTCTTGTCAGAAACAACATCTAATGCCATTATTGTCCGCTAAAAATTAATAGGTCATTCCACAAAGCTGAGTGAACCGACTAAGGAACGTGTCGTGTGAACTCGCTTATGCGGAATCTCCTTGATTAGTAATATTGGGGGAGATTACGGATAGTAGTCTTCACAACGCTCCCCGTTCCGTATCGCGTGTTACGACTAGCTTCCGAAATGACAAACCCGCTTATTAGTATTGTCGTCTAATGCTTGATAACATCACAATTACGTACGTCACTCAGATTTTTATCGGACAATAATGATCTAATACTAACCTTTTTACGCAAGAAATGTAACGAAGAAAAGCAAGTATTCTTATCGTAATCAATTAAGTTTTAAGGCATAGTAACCCGTCATTCCATTGGGATAAATACCTTCGAGAAATATAGCATTATTAGAGGACTTAATTGCATTTTCGAGATCCAAAACGGAATTTATGTTCTTGTTGTTGGCACGAACTATTATAAAACCATTCTGTATTCCACTTGCTGCAAGTTTACCAGCGGTCAAGTCACTAACCTGAACGCCATTCCTTATACGCAATCTAGACTTCAATTGTTCACTAACTGGTTCGAAATGAGCGCCAAGAGCATCAACACTTTCAGACTTTGTCAAATCTACGCCACCATAACGATTCAGCAAAATCATATCAACTTTCCGTGTCGAGTTTTCCGATTTTACATCAAGTGTTATATTTGCACCAGGTCTATAAAGACTTATCATTTCAAGCAATTCTGTAGCCGAGTTAACTTTCGTATCATTCACTGCAAGGATTATGTCGCCGGCATATATTCCCGATTTCTCAGCAGCGCCACCACCTACTACACGTGCGACATACACGCCATCTACATCATCTATATTCAACTTCTTAGCCGTCTGCGAATTCAAGTCCATCATCTCAATGCCCATGTAAGCACGCTGCACACTGCCAAATTCAACAAGGTCGGCAACTATTTTGCGTACCATGTTTACAGGAATAGCAAAAGAATAGCCTACATACGATCCTGTTTGCGAAGCAATTGCCGAATTTATACCTACTAGTTCACCCTTTGCATTTACTAAAGCTCCACCACTACTTCCTGGATTTACTGCAGCATCTGTTTGTATATACGACTCAATTACTTGATTCCCTGAGTTGGCATCTATATTCCTTGCTTTTGCACTAACAATTCCTGCTGTTACCGTAGATGTAAGATTGAAAGGATTTCCAATCGCAAGCACCCATTCGCCTATGCGAAGCTCGTCGCTATTGCCATATATTAGGAACGGCAAATCTGTTGCTTCTATCTTCAACAATGCAAGATCGGTTGTTGCATCTCGCCCTATTACCTTTCCGGAATACGACTTTTTGTTATTCAACACAACCTCTATAACCTCAGCATTTTCAATTACATGATTGTTGGTAACAATATAACCATCAGAAGAAACAATAACGCCCGAACCTGATGACGACACTTGCATTGCAGACTGTGTTCCAAAAATAAAGTCATACAAAGTATATGTAGGCTGATTATAGCTTGTCTTTATATGGACAACAGCAGGCATACATCTTTCTGCCGCATCACAAAACTCCGTATTAACAAACGAATTGGATCCGCTTAGACTTACTTTAGTACTCTGGATTTTTGCTGAATCAATTACATTGACAACCGAATTATTATCAGTATCGTTATGTTCACTATGCGAATTGAATATCAACACTCCTGCCAAAACAATTCCGCCACCAATTATTCCAGACAATAGATTATAAAGCAATGTTTTTGTTTTCATATTCAAAATCTTTTTTGTTTCAAACAACAGCAAAGATAACGAGTTATCAGAAAATATATTTCGTCTTGCATTACGATTAACTTAACTTTATTATTGCTTAAAAGTTTGTTAAACGTGGGTTCTTCAGAACGAAAATTCGTACCCCACTCCTACCGAACCGACAAATCCTGTCTGTTTTGTGTACGACTTGAGTTTTGTGCCTTCCGCATTGGCATCCAACACCTTGTCACGAACATAGTCTGCCAAGAAATATACATTAAGCGTATGCTGCTTTGAAAGTTTGACATCAAATCCCAGCGAACTGCGCACCCTATTTATATAAGCACCTTTGAAACCTTGCAGAAACCATCCCGGAGTATCTGAAATTTGGGCGGAGTCAGGAATCGGCAGATAGCCGGAACCATCATAGGCAGCAGAAACCACAGGAGCATTGTGGTAACTGCGAATTTCAACAAAAGCATACGGCACAAAACGACCAAATCCTTTGTACTTGAATGTAAATCTACTCTTGAGTGTCAGCGAATTGGCGGGATTCTGATATACGTTGAAATCTCCGCTGCGATGTGTCATCTGGAAACGTTCCTTAAGCGAAATATTCCATTGCCCCAAATGCAAAGTACCTGTAATGTCGGCATAAATACGATGACGAAATTTAAAAGCCTTATCATCCGAATCGTATGGATTGATGAGAGCATAAACAACTCCCAACTTTATATTATTGTGAACTTTATATGATAACCCAAGTGTTGTTTGGAAACGCCCGAAACTACGGAAATTGTCATCCATACGAAACTCCTCCTCCACAAAAACGTGAAGACCCTTCACTATTTTCTTGTCAATGCCTGCCGACAAGCGTCCACCAAATTCAGCATCTAACTTTTCTTCTGTTTGCGCAATAACCGTCATTGGCAAAAGCATTGCAACGGCAATACAATATATACATAACTTTCTCATAACAAGCCTTTTCTATACGACAATTCTTAAAAACCAGGACCACCACCAGGAGGATTTCCTCCACCTGGCCCGCCAGGGCCACCACCAGGATTGCCACCAGGACCGCCACCACTTTCGCCAGAATACGAAGACAGCGAAACAGACGTTCCTCCGCTTACAGAACAACCCACAACCATCATTCCATCGAAATACGAAGTACCACCAGAAACAGTAACTCCCGATTGCAAAGTTGGTGAGGACGATGCAGAAACCACCATTGCAGTTCCTCCACTTGCTGGAGTTTTATAGGCGATGGTTTCAGACCCAAAATTAAGTGAATACCAGGTATTTTTCTGCCACGACGATGCCGAATAACAATTTTGAGAAAGCGAAGACCCTCTTTCGAGACCACCAATTGCCACGATAGTACCGCCCGTCACATACAACTTATACCCGCCTTCGGTATTTGCATCGACAGCAACTTCGGGCGAACCAGAACCGATAGCATATACAGCTCCACCACTGATATAAAAATTTCCATTGGCATCAAGTCCGTCATTTGAAGTCGCATAACCGCAGACATATCCGCCCGATATAGTGAAATCGCTCGACGAATTAATAGCATCGTCGGCAGCCGAATGCGCATAGACCGTTCCACCAGAAATCGTTATACATCCCTTTGACTCAATGGCTTCGTCGGCAGAACAATTTACAAGCACATTGCCTCCCGTAAACTTGAGGTCGCCATCAACCTTAATGCCCTTGGCGGATACACTTCCCGCCGTATAGTTTGAACCTGTCGTAGTCACCGTAACTGTTCCTCCGTTGAAATATCCAGCGCCATCGGCACTTATACCCTTGCCACCTTGTCCAGAATTTGTTATCGCAAGCGAACCAGCATTCATTTTGAAATATAAGTCGGCTTTAATGCCAGCCGTACCAGCATATTCCTTGTCTTCATCATCGTAGGCAGCACTACCTGTAACTTTTATGACAGTAGAACCTCCACAAATCACAACATATCCATCCGAACAAATGCCTTTTTTCCTGTTTGCCGACACTTCAATGTCCAGATTTCCATCGGACACCATCACGAAATCCTTACCACGAACGCCGTGCCCAGCCGACGAAACAACCTTTACAACAGGACTTGACATAAAACGCACATAATCGTCGGAAACAATGCCTGATTTACCAGAAGCATTGATTGTCAAAGAACCTGTTCCGCTAAAGACAAGTTGTCCCTCGCCAAACAGCACCGCCTTTTCATCTTCTCCATTTGAAGTATCGGTGTACGAAGTCCCATCCGACAAAACATTTGTCCCGACAACCACCACAAAAGTACGTTTGCCTTTACTCGGCGACGACTTTGGTCCCTGCACGTTTACTGCAGCACCATTGGGATTGGTAATACTAGCATCATTCAATGTTATTCCCTGCCTCTTTCCACTGTAAAGTTTGAAAAAGCCATCGGTAGTAGCGCCCGAAAGATTATACATAACATACTCATCGCCAGTATATTCAATAGTAACATCGTTACCTGATACACTTACAGAAAAATCCGACGAAACTTCGCTTACCGTAGCATTGCCGTTAGTAGAAAACATTACATTTACTGTTCGTACAAACGTAGTATTGGAAATATAATCGTCGGCATCGTCCTCTTCCTGCGGGTCAACCAACACAATATTGTCCTTGGCGCAACCCACATACAGCAACAGAAAAATCATACCCAACGACATATATGTTAAAAATCTCTTCATAACCGCATAACAATTCGTTCTCAACAAATAACGTATTAGTTTTGAAATTATTATCCTATACGAATCATATCATCATATCTTTTCCCATACCTTTTCCACCAATTCAGGCTCAAACCCTCGGCTATATGCGAAACGAAAAACTGAAGCCTTGACCTTGTACCCGTCGTCACCACGCACAGACTTTATCTTCGCCTTTACCAGACTTTCCAACAGCGACATATATTCCGTTTCATCAATTTCGGATAGCGGTTCTGCCATAATCTTGTCGGAAATTCCCTTTGCCAGCAAAGCCTGACGTATTTTCAGCCGTCCCCACTTGTTAAACTTGAACGCATCGGACACAAAAGCACGTGCATAACGCTCATTGTCAACGAACTTGTCCTTCTTCAGGCTATCAACAATCTTTTCAATGGTTTCCGAACAAACGTGCTGCTTATATAAATAGGTACGCACATCGCTTTCGCACTTCTCGGCACGAGAGCAATACGACTGAGCCTTGAGTAAATATTTTTCAAAATCTTCTGTTTCCATAATTTTTTCGGTTCTTGTTTTATTTCAAAATACCTTCCCTTCGACCCTTCGACTACGCTCAGGGAGCGAAAGTTCAGGGCAAGGGTAGCAATAGAAACCCTACTTGTTCTTCACGTTCAAACCGTTTATAATTGGATTAATATCATCTTCCACAGGCAGATAGTCAACAAAAATCTTTTGCATCGACTTGAAGATGTTGTGGCGTGCATCTGGAAAACGTTTCTCAATATCGGCAATTATCTCTCCTGCCTGACGACGTTTGGTCTTGTCCTCAAACGGACATTTCGCCCTTTCGGTCGGGAAGCCCATAATATTAGCGAACTGACGTATTTCATTGTTTGTCAACAATATGAGCGGACGAATAAGTTTCACCCGACCATCAAACATCGGCAATTTAGCAGGCATCGAACTTATGCTGTTGTGATAACACATATTTATAAGCAGCGTTTCTACCGCGTCGTCGAGATGATGACCGAGAGCCAGTTTGTTGCAGTTGTGTTCGCGCGTAAGTTCAAACAGCCTTTTGCGACGATGCCACGAGCAGACGAAGCATTTGGACTTGTTCGGGTCCTTCTCGAAATCAACGTTGATGTGTTCGCACACAAATTCAACTCCGTTTTTCGCACAGAAGTCTGCAATAAAATCAGTATCAGCAAGATATGGCACATTCTCCACATCAACGTGTACGGCGACGATTTCGTAGTTTTCCTTTCCGAAACGCCTCCGAGTAGCCAACGTAGCCAGCAACGACATCGAATCCTTGCCACCACTCACGCCGACCATAATGCGGTCGCCATCAGAAATAAGGCCGTACTTGTTGACCGCCTGCCCTATCTTTGAATAAACGTGCTTGACTTTCCGCTTGTCCGAAATTTCCGACATATTAGTTCACCCTAAATTCAACATTAAGATACACATACGATTTCATAATATCGGTATTATACTTAGGAAGCCAACCCTGATAATTTATTGAAAGTCGCACATAATCAACCACTTTCCAGTCGCAACCAGCCACCAGAGCCATACCGTCGCCAGCCACATACCACGAAGGCACAAAACCATCGCGGCACCACGAGTCAAGATAATCGTAACGAGCAAACAAGTTCAACTTGTCCTCAAGGAAACCATAAATAAGATAGGCACTTGCACCCTGCTGCATTATGTTTCGCGGCGAAAACTTTGCATTGTACTCGGCTCCAAAACGCAAATGCGGAACAATATTCCACCCCACAAAAGCACCAGTTGTAAACAGGTCGTCGTTCTGGAACGAATACGTAGAATGGACTTTCATCTGCAAATCCTTGACTGGCCTATAGTTAAGCGACAACGAATAGTAATATTTTCCATACGACACGCTATCATCCTTTATTGTGCCAGTCATCATGCCGAACTCAAGGGACAAATTGTCAAGGAAGTCGTATCGACCATTGAAACCGAGGTCGATAGCGGGAATGAAACGGTATTCGTCAAGATACGACTTGAAAATATAACGCGCACCCCAGAACTTCTGCTGCGTCATGTGCTGCATATTGTCCACAAGTCCAGTATTCAGAAGAAATTTGCCCTTTTTCCACGAAATGTACATTGCCCGTAGGTAAACATTCACAGTGTTGTAGTTTTGTCCGAGCGGCTGATTCGGGCTGACATCGAGACGAATTATTGAAGAAAAGCCCTTGGGCACATGAAACTGACAGCCCAACGTAGCACGCTTTATCTCGAAATTAGGTTCGTGAGTATCACCGCCAATGCCCTGATGGAAATTTGAGAAAAGCATTATTTCAGGGACAACCTTGTACTTTGACGAGTCCGGTAGAATGCCCATAGATGCATAAGAACTTCTTGCCGAAAATACAATCAGCAAAAACAAAAGCAAATATTTGAAAATCCGTTTCATCTGAAAATTATCGAGTGCAAATTTAGTTTTTTTTTACCATTTTTAGTTATTGCGAAAGCAAAAACATATTATTTTTGCAACCGATACAAAAAACTACTTCAATGAAGAAGACAATAACGACAATATCCGTTCTGCTGATTTGTGCTATCGCGTTTGCACAGACCAAACTCAGTCTGCTTGACGGTACACAATACAATGTGAAGGAATACACATTCTTCAACGACAACGGCAGTTCGATGGAGATAAAACTTGAGAAAAAGAACGGCAAGATTAAGACAAAGTTCGTTGACATCAACGACATCTGGGCTGTTGGCGACACCATAATGTATGTTCCTACGCAGGAAGGCGAATTTTCGGTGGATGATATGCGCGATGTCGTACTCGGCAAGCAATCGGCCAAAACAGAATACAATGCGTGGTGGGCTTGTGCAAGCGGATTTGCTGTCGGAGCAGGCTCTATGCTGTATTTCTACGGCTATATGCGTCGCCCGATGATAGGTCTTGCTGTACCAATCGCCTACGCCACTGGCATTTCGTTTACTCGTCCGACAACTAAAGGCATCATAAAACGCCATCCCGAATATCAGAACAATGAATATTTTGTATATGGCTACAAGAACAAAGCCAACAAAAAGATATTCACCAACACCATAATCGGCACAATCAGTGGACTGATTGTTGGCGGTATAGTTTCAATGGCAATAAAACCACAAAAATGAAAAGGTTTATTGCGTCAATATTGGCATCTTTACTTATCTGTCAACTCTTTTCTCAGGACATAAAAGGCACTTGGAACGGCAATCTGGACATCAACGGCATTTCGCTCGCTATAGTCGTAAACTTTGACGGACTTTCTGCCGACAGCATAACAATGGACTCGCCGGAACAGTCGGCTTTCGGAATAAAAGTTGACAAGGCGGAGTTCAGCGACAATGGTTTCAAATTGGAAATCAGCAGCCTAAATGCTACACTTGTTGGAGAAAATCCAGTTGGTGACAGTATGAAATGTCAGTTAACCCAACACGGCAAAGACTTTCCACTGACTATGAAACGTGGCAAATACGTTCCCAAGCCCAAGAAACAAGACCCGAAAGATTTTCCCTACATAGTCGAGGAAGTTGAAATTTTCAATCCCGAAACAAACGTAAAATTGTCGGGAACACTCACTGCTCCATACGATTACAAGTGCGACAAGATTGTGATTCTGGTATCGGGTTCGGGACTACAAAACCGCGACGAGGAAATATTGGGACACAAGCCATTCCTTGTCCTCTCCGACTATCTTACACGCAATGGAATAGCCGTCATCCGCTACGACGACCGTGGTTTTGCAAAATCTACCGGCGACGCTATCAACGCCACCACTTACGACCTTTCGCTTGATGCAGAATCGGTTGTAAAATACATCAGAAACGACAGCCGACTAAAAGATATGAAAATAGGCATAATAGGACACAGCGAAGGCGGAATGATTGCCCCGATGGTCGCGGAGAGAAACAGCGACGTCGATTTCATAGTTATGCTTGCAGGTCCAGCCGTGGAAATATCACAACTTATGGCTCGCCAGAACTACGATGTGCTGAAGTCGAGCGGCATTTCCGAAGATGTTGCAAAGCAATACACAAAACTTGCCACTAATGAATACAAAATCCTAAAGGACAAGAAATTGAGCATTGACGACAAGAAAACTAAAGTTCTCGCCGTTATGAAGGAAATGGAAGAACTTGTTCCTTCAGGATCCGACGATGAAGCGCTACAGACAAACGTTGAAATAATGTTCTCACCGTGGATGTACTATTTCATCAACTTCAATCCGCAGGATTACCTTTGCAAAGTCAAGATTCCCGTACTCGCACTCAATGGCGACAAGGACGTGCAAGTATATAGCAAAGACAACCTTGCAGGTGTTGAAAAGGCTATGAAAAAGGCTAAAAATTCAAATTACAAAACACTTGAACTCAAAGGCTTGAATCATCTGTTCCAGAAATGTATTTTCGGCAGTCCCAACTTCTACGGACGAAACGAAGAAACCTTCAACGAAGATGCAATGAATACGATTGCGGAATGGATTAAGGGTATTTGATTTACATCGCAGTCTATTTCAATATTTCAACAACCTTTTTCAAAAAAAATATACATCTTTGAAAAAAAAATCCCATATTCGCAACCGATTTGCGAGATGAAAATAGACTTTAAGGAACGGTACCGTAAATTTATGTTCTGGCGTGTGCGAAATATGTCAGACAGAACTTTTATGACCATACTCGCATTCATTGTCGGAATCGCCGTAGGACTGGCAGCAGTCGTAATGAAAAATTCGGTACACCTTGTAAGAGAGTTAGTTATAACAATTATCGACACTACCCACATACACTACCTTTTCTTCCTATTCCCTGCAATTGGAATTCTGCTTACCCTTGCCTTCGTCAAGATTTTCATCAAGAAGAAACTCGGGCACGGCATACCTATGGTATTATATAATATGTCGCAGAACGAAGGCAAAATACCAAAGCACAATATGTTTTCGCGTATAATAGGCAGTTCGCTCACGGTAGGATTCGGTGGGTCAGTCGGACTGGAAGGCCCGATTGTAGCCACAGGTGCAGCCATCGGTAGCAATATGGGACAACTTTTCCACCTGAAATACAAGCAGGTAATACTTCTAATAGCCTGTGCATCTGCAGGTGCGATTGCCTCAATATTCAAGGCGCCGATTGCCGGTATAATTTTCTCGATGGAAGTTATGATGCTCGACCTTTCGACAGCCTCGTTGCTGCCACTACTCGCCGCCTCAATTTCGGCAACACTTACATCATACCTTTTCCTCGGACAAAACGTCGTTTACCCTATCGAACATACCGACCCGTTTATGCTCCGCGATACTGGATTCCTAGTCGTCTTTGGAATATTGTGCGGACTGCTATCACTCTATTTCTCAAAACTTTATCTCGCACAAAACGAATGGTTCAAAAAGATAAAGAACGACTGGGTAAAGTTTGCAATTGGCTCTGTTGCTCTCGGTCTGCTAGTGTTCCTTTTCCCTACACTTTACGGAGAAGGCTTTGAAACCATAAACGCCGCATTAAGAGGCGATTTCAGCGTCATATTCGCAAGCACTTTTTATTCCTCGATGCCGATTCTGCAATCGTTCTGGGGAATTGCAATCATATTGCTACTAATTATACTGCTAAAAGTCTTTGCGACAGGCTGTACATTCGGTGCTGGCGGTGCTGGCGGAATATTCGCACCATCGCTTTTCCTCGGTGCTATACTCGGTCTGCTTTTCGCACACGTATGCAAATCAATGGGATTTGACATTTCTGTTGGCAACTACGCACTTATCGGAATGGCAGGACTTATCGGCGGAATAATGCACGCACCATTCACCGCAATATTCTTAATCGCCGAACTTACAGGAGGTTACTCACTGTTCGTGCCTCTGATGATTGTCTCAACCATCTCCTATTTCGTGACACGTGCGGCAATGCCAAACTCGGTTTACACGATTCTTCTGGCAAAGCGTGGCGAACTCCTTACCCACAATGCCGACCGCAATATGCTAGCAATGATGAAGTTGGAGCAGTACATCGAGCGCAACTTCCTTACCATACACGAAGACGCCACATTGCGCGACCTTACAAAAGTAATTTCGCACTCAACGCGAACAATATGTAGTGGTTGATTCGGAAAACAACTTCAAGGGTTTGGTTTGGCTCGACCAGATAAAGCACTTGATATTCAAGACGGAAATGTACGACACCACCAAGGTGAAAGACTTGATGTTCTACCCGACAACAACCATCGAATACGGTATGAGCGTACAGGAAGCCGCCGAACTTTTTGAAAATTCCAACAACTACAACATCGTCGTCATCGACAAGGGGAAATACGTCGGATTTGTTTCGCGCGCCACCATTTTCTCCAACTACAGGAAGATGATAAAGGAATTTGCAAACGATTAATGAAAGCCACGGCTCTTTCATTTGGACAATATTGTTACTTATGATACAAATAGTTAGCATCTGAACAAATCCGCTGGCTGCGATGTACTGAGCGACAGCCGAAGCAAGCTTGTCGCGCCGCACTGAGCCTGGTCGAAGGGAAGTCAAGGTGGCGAAATGATATAATGCGCATTAACCTTACCCTTCGACAGGCTCAGGGGGCGGTTAAATGAAAGAGCCGTAAATGAAAGCAAAAAGATATTTTTGTTATGATTGGGACAAACATTATTTTTTGTAAATTTGTCTTTTCATTATTGTAATAAAGTATGAAGAAATTATTGTGCATATTAGTATTGTCATTTATTTGCGAAATTGCTTTTTCTCAGAACGATGAATATCACACCAATTCGAAAGCAGCCATAAAATGTTTCGAGAAAGCTATCTCTTACTATGAAAATGGAAAGGGCAACCAAGGCATCAAACTTGCATTACAGGAGGTTAACAATGCTATTACAAAGGATTCGATGTTCATTGAAGCATATATGTTAAAAGCAGAAATATATGATTTCCTTGGTGATATAAAAACTGCAATTACATTTTACGAAAAAGTTGTTGAACTTGACCCGCATTTTGATTACGGCATCACACTAAAACTCGCTATGTATAGCTATGGCGTTGGAAACTATGCTTCGGCAAAAAAGAACATTGACTTTTTCTACGAAAATGCTGATGTTGAAAAATATAAAAAGTTCGGTATCAATCGCTTGTACGAATACATAACATTTTCAGATAGTGCCGTGCGTAATCCTGTGAAATTCAAACCCCATAGTATTGGAAAGATAAATACACAATGGGATGAGTACTGGCCATCGCTTTCTGCAGATGAAGAAATGCTGGTTTTCACAAGACAGACCCCTCTTAATCCTAATAATCCGTCGCGTAAACCATCCAATATGAATGAAGATTTGTACTATGCCTATCGCAACAAGCAGACTGGCAAGTACGATTCGGGGGTACAGCTTTCCGGAAGAATCAACACAGGACTCAACGAGGGCGCTCAATGTATCTCCGCCGATGGAAAGACTTGTGTGATAACAGCATGCAACAGACCTGACGGCAAAGGTAGTTGCGACTTGTACATAATGTTCTTGAATGGCAACCAATGGTCGCAGCCTCAGAATTTATGGTCGATAAATACGGATTCCTGGGAGAGTAACCCTTCGTTGTCATCAGATGGAAAGTATTTGTATTTTTCATCGGCACGACCAGGTGGATTTGGTGAAACCGACATCTGGCGTGTACAGATTGATAGAAAAGGCAATGCCTTGAAACCAGCAGAGAATCTTGGAAACAAGATAAATACGCCTTACGAGGATATTTCTCCGTTCATACATCCCGACTGCAAGACCTTGTATTTTGCATCGAAGGGACATCCCGGGCTTGGCAGTTACGACTTGTTTGTAGCAAAGACCGAGGACGAAGGCAAAACTTGGTCGAAGCCCAAAAACCTTGGCTATCCGATAAATACGTTGGGGGAAGAGAGAAGCCTTATTGTGAATGCAAAGGGCGACCTGGCAATGTTTTCGTCGTCGAGTACAAAGCGCGACTTGGACATTTACGGATTTGAACTTCCTCCAGAAGTTAAGCCGGTGACAGTCACATACGTAAAAGGCTACATTTACGACTCGAAGACCAATGAAAGACTGAAAGCAAAATGCGAAATGCTTGACATTGAGAGCGGAGAGAAAATGGTCGATATGTTTTCGGGCGACAAGGACGGCGAATATATGGTATGTCTGCCTATCGACAAGGACTATGCCTTCAACGTTTCGCGCGAGGGCTATCTGTTCTACTCCGAAAACTTTTCGCTTACCAACCTTGAGCATCCCGAGGAACCGTACATTATGAATATTCCGCTGCAACCGATAGAAAAAGGCGTGACGGTGGTTCTGAAAAACATTTTCTTTAAGACCGACAGCTATGACTTGCTGCCAGATTCATACACCGAACTTGGCAAAGTTGTGGAATACATGAACGCAAACCCGAAGATGAAGATAGAAATCGGCGGTCATACCGACAACGTTGGCACCAAGGCCTACAACAAGACCTTGTCGGAAAATCGTGCGAAGTCTGTTTATAATTACCTTTTATCACAGGGAATTGCGAAGGAACGCCTATCGTACAGCGGGTACGACTTTTCGGTTCCTATTGCCACCAACGACACCGAGGAAGGCCGTGCACAGAATCGCCGTACAGAGTTTAAGGTCGTAAGTGTTGAGTAGGTCATGAAAAGATTGAATGTTGCTGTAGTTTTGGCAGGCGGAAGCGGTCGCAGATTAGGAAGCAGATTACCAAAGCAATTTTTGCAGATTGGTAATCGTCGTATAATTGAATATTCTATTGATGCTTTTGAGAAGAATACTGGCATCGATGAGATTGCTGTCGTAGTAAATGTTGACTATGTACCATTAATGGAAGAAATTGCAACAAGCAATTCGTGGAAAAAATTAAAACACATTCTTAATGGTGGCACAGAACGTTATGATTCGAGTCTTTCTGCAATAAAAGCATACGAAAATGTTGATTGCAACCTAATTTTCCATGATGCTGTACGTCCTATGGTTTCTCAGAGAATAATATCCGATGTGGTTTCTGCACTCAAAAATTACAATGCCGTAGCTGTGGCCGTTCCTGCGACTGACACGATAGTGACAATTGACAAGTCTGGATGTATGATTGGGAAAATTTTACAGCGTTCTCAACTGAGATGCCAACAAACTCCTCAGGCTTTTTATTATAAAACCATAGAAAAAGCTTATAAACTTGCATTAAACGATGCTAGTTTTGAAGCAACTGATGATTGTGGAATTGTTTCTCGTTATCTTCCTAATGAAAAGATTTTCATTGCAGAAGGAGATGATTCAAATATAAAGATTACTTATAGGAATGATTTGATACTGATAAAAATGTTACTTGGAGAAAAATCCATTTAGCGATATCTACTAACAATAAGGAAATGGGAAAAAAAAATGCGGACAGCAAATCTATCCGCATTTTTTATGATTAAATCTTTCTACTCGGTGAGTTCCTTGATTTTTGCACCCATCTGCTGGCTTTCCTCGTACTTACCAGTCTTATAGTACAATTCCTTCAAAATCTGAAGAACCTGCAAATCGTTTGGCTTAATAGTCAAAGCTTTTTCAAGGTGAGGCAAAGCCTTGGTCTGATATTCCTTTGCGATTTCCTGATACTTCTCAAAAGTAGTGAAGTCTGTCGGAGGAACATTCTTTTCTGCCCATTCCAACGTGTCGGCTGCAGTATTGATATACAAAGCACCAAGACCGTAAATTGCATCGTAATTGTTCGGATCGATTTCAAGAGCCTTGTTGAAATCGGTTTCGGCAGCCTTGGTGTCCTTCATTTCCTGCGACAAGGTACCACGTATTACAAGGAACTGTGCATTGTTTGGATCGTTTTGCATCGCCATGTTTATATATTCCTTTGCCTTCTCCGAATTACCAGAGCCTACATAGTAGTTGAAAGTTTCAATTACAAGCGGATAGTTGTCGTTCGGGAACTTATTGATACCTTCTTCAAGAACCTTAAGCATTCTGGTAGTGTCTCCAGTTTCCTTCAATGCCATAGACAAGTTCTGGTAAACTGAAATTCTTTCCTTGTTGTCCATACCATAACCCATCTTTATAAGCATGTCGCAAATTTCGATTGCCTCGTCATACTTCTTGCATCTCATTGCTGCCAACGAAGTATAATAATATATGGTAGTGTCAATACCTGCAAACGACGGAATACCAGATGCTCTACTCCACTGGTTGTAAGCTGACTCAAAATCGTTTGAACGCCAAGCCTCTTCGCCCTTTGCCTTATAAACCTTCGACATCGTTGGGAATTTTTCTCCAAGAATCTCCATCAAGGCTTCTGTACTTTCAAAATAAGCCTCGTTGCCTTCCTGAAGAACGCTAACAAATTTCATAAGACCCATCTGAGTTGTGAAGTCGATGTCCCTATGCTCAGGCTTTACGAAATTCAACTTCAACGCTTTCATGTAAGAATCGTAAGCCACATCAATGCAATTGTCGCACAATGCCTGATACTTTTTGTTTTTGGTTGTTGACAAAGCAAGATAAATATTGCCCTTGAACCAGAAAGTCTTGAAACTTTCAGCTGTCTGTGGATTTGCCTCGGCCTTGTCGATAGCCTTCTTCGCATCATCAAGGTAGCCATCCTTCAGATAGCTCCACGCACTGGTAAGCATTTGCTTCTGCGCACTCATTGAAAGTGCCAATACCAAAGCGATACCTATTAAAAATAACTTCTTCATAATCTTAAATTTTAAATTTATTCAACTATTCGTTTGTATTCTCGTTGTTTTCTTCTTCTACAATTTCCGCACCATTATTTTCTTCAGGCACTTCGTCGGTCTGACTCTCAGCAGGAACTATTCCATCTGCTTCGGCCTCAAGCTGAGCAATCTTTGCTGCTTCTTCCTCGGCTATGCGTTCGAGTTCGGCACCGCCTTCAATCTTTGCTACCGAAGCGATTACATCGCCGTCGCGGAGATTAATCAGGCGAACGCCCTGAGTTGCACGACCCATAACGCGCAATGTATCAACAGCCAGACGGATTGTTATGCCCGAACGATTTATAATCATCAAGTGGTCATTGTCGGTAACGGCGTTTACACTGATAAGGTTACCAGTCTTTTCTGTAATATTCAAGGTCTTAACGCCCTTACCGCCACGGTTCGTAACACGATAGTCCTCGATGCTCGAACGCTTTCCATAGCCGTTTTCAGAAACTACAAGCACATCCTGTTCCGGACGGACAGTAATCATACCTATTACATAATCGCCTTCGTCCAAGGTTATACCCTTGACACCAGTTGCCGTTCTACCAATCGGACGGACAATGTCGTGCGGGAAACGGATGGTCTTGCCACCGTAAGCGCCAATCATAACATTGGTCGGTGCTTCGCCTTCGACATCCTCGATGAGTGATGCGGTAAGAAGCATATCGCCTTCGCGAACATTGATAGCGTTGACACCATTCTGGCGCGGACGCGAATATTCCTCGAGCAAAGTCTTCTTGAACACACCGTTGCGAGTACACATCACAACGTAAGTCCTGTTGATGTAGTCAACATCCTTCAGCGACTTCACATTCAGGTAAGCCTTTACCTCGTCTTCCTTATCGATATTGATAATGTTTTGAATATGACGACCCTTCGAAGTCTTTGTTCCTTCTGGAATTTCGTAAACCTTGAGCCAGTAGCACTTTCCGAGCTTTGTAAATAATAATAAGGTATTGTGCATTGTGGCGACAAACATGTGTTCCACAAAGTCCTCGTCGCGGGTTGCAGTTCCCTTCGAACCTACACCACCCCTATTCTGCGACTTGAATTCCGACAACGAAGTACGCTTCATGTATCCGAGGTGCGAAATTGTGATTACAACCTCTTCGTTTGCATAGAAGTCTTCCGGATTCATATCTTCAGAAGCATAAACGACTTCGGTCTTGCGCTCGTCACCGTACTTTTCCTTAATTTCAAGAAGCTCGTCCTTGATGACCTGCATTCTCATTTCTACGCTAGCAAGCAATTCCTTCAAATACTCGATGCGTTTCATTAGTTCTTCGTACTCTGCACGAAGTTTTTCCTGCTCGAGACCGGTCAACTGGCGGAGACGCATTTCAACTATTGCCGATGCCTGAATTTCTGAGAGCGAGAAACGCTGCATCAATCTTTCCTTTGCTTCGGTAGGATTGTCCGACGACTTGATTATCTGGATAACCTCGTCGATATTGTCGCTAGCGATAATTAAGCCCTGAACGATGTGAGCGCGTTCCTCTGCCTTGCGGAGGTCAAATTCGGTACGACGGGTAACAACATCAAGTCTATGTTCAACGAAATAGTGAATCAAATCCTTAAGGTTGAGCACCATCGGGCGACCCTTTACAAGGGCTATATTGTTGATGCTGAACGACGACTGCAATTCGGTGTATTTGAACAACTTGTTGAGTACTACGTTAGCAACGGCATCGCGCTTGATGTCGATAACGATACGCATACCAACGCGGCGGTCGGATTCATCATTAACATTTGAAATGCCTTCTATCTTCTTGTCGGTAACAAGGTTTGCAATATGCTTGATAAGTTCTGCCTTGTTGACCATATATGGGATTTCGGTAACCACGATGCGTTCGTGACCGCGTTCCGAAGTCTCGATTTCGGTCTTCGAGCGGATGACAACGCGTCCATGACCGGTAGCGTAGGCCTCACGAACACCATCTATACCATAAATAATACCACCAGTCGGGAAATCGGGAGCCTGAATTATCTTTCCAAGTTCATCCACTTCGATTTCTGGATTGTCGATGTATGCAACAGTTGCATCAATTGTCTGTGCAAGGTTGTGCGGCGCCATGTTGGTAGCCATACCTACGGCGATACCGTTTGCCCCGTTAACTATCAAGTTAGGGATTTTCGTCGGCAATACGCTCGGTTCCTGCAGAGAATCATCAAAGTTGTTAACAAAATCTACGGTTTCCTTGTCCATATCGGCCATCATCTCATCGGAAATCTTCGACAAGCGAGCCTCGGTGTAACGCATAGCAGCAGGGCTATCACCGTCAACCGAACCGAAGTTACCCTGACCGTCGACGAAAGTATATCTCATTACCCAGTTCTGGGCGAGCCTTACCATTGCAAAATATACCGACGAGTCGCCGTGAGGATGGTACTTACCCATTACTTCACCGACAATTCTCGCCGATTTCTTGTGAGGCTTACCGGGAGCAAGCCCCAAACCTTCCATACCGAAAAGGATTCTTCTCTGAACGGGCTTCAGACCGTCCCTAACATCCGGCAATGCACGCGAAACTATTACCGACATCGAATAGTCAATGTATGCCGACTTCATTTCATCTTCGACACTAATCGAAATTATCTTTGCTCTTCCTTCTTCTTCAAGCATTTTCTATAGTTATTTTATTTCTAACATTCTTAAAATCAAATCCTTGTGTTTTACACAAAATTGTTGTAAAAATACAATTTTTCGCACACATAGACAATAGCAAACAATCAATTTTTTAACAAAATTTGTTTATAATTGTGAACAGCGACAAAGCCAGCTCACACAGAGTAGATTCGACAAGAATCGACGAAAAAGCATTGCGGTTATTAACAAAACGCACAAGATATTAACAATTTGCATTTTATCTGATAAAAATGTTTGGAGGTATTAAGTGTTTTTATACTTTTGCTCAAAATATCTATTAGTATCAAACATAAAAAAAATTTTTTAAGATGAACAAAGTAGAATTAGTTGAAAAGATGGCTGCAAAGGCAGGCATGACAAAGGCAGACGCAAAGCGCGCATTGGACGCTTTCATGGAAAGCACACAGGAATGCTTAAAGAAGGGTGAATCGTTGACACTCATCGGATTCGGTTCATTTGGTGTATCGAAGAGAGCAGCAAGGACTGGTCACAATCCTCAGAAACCAAGCGAAACCATTAAGATTCCGGCAAAGAATGTTGTAAGATTCTCAGCAGGTGCTACTCTTAAGAAGGCTGTTAACTCCAAGAAGAAATAAGCAGCTTTGCAAAGACGACATTAAAGGGGACTTTTTGTTCCCTTTTTTTTCATTATGGAAGCACAAGAAATAATAAAACTGCTCACAAATTATGTGACAGAAGAAAGGTTGCAGACTCTAAACAGAGTTCTTGACGACCGCACCGGTTACATTTCCGTGGTTCTGGAAGACATTTTCCAGACACACAACGCCTCCGCAGTACTTCGTAGCTGCGACTGCTTTGGCGTACAAAATGTCAATTTCATCGAAAACCGATACAGCTACATGGAAAACAAGGATGTGGCAATGGGCTCATCTCAGTGGCTGAGCATTACTCGTTATAACCAGAAGGAAAACAACACACTGGATGCAATCAAGGCAATACGGAATGCAGGATATAGAATTGTTGCCACTACTCCACACACAAACGATGTCTTGATAAAGGACTTTGACATCACAAAAGGCAAATTCGCCTTGTTCTTCGGCTCGGAAAAGCCAGGTCTGTCGGACATTGTAATGGAAAACGCAGATGAATTCGTCAGGATTCCAATGTATGGCTTCACCGAAAGCTTCAATATTTCGGTATCTGCTGCACTTTGCCTCTACGAGCTGACTACAAAATTAAGGAACTCCAACATCGACTGGCACCTGACGCAGCAAGAGAGAACAGAACTTCTAGCACAATGGCTCAAACTAAGTGCACGAAGCGCAGAGGGACTTATCAGAGAACACGAAAAGAGAGGGAAATAGGCAGACGCAAGTTTGAGGGCTACGCCGTTTAACTTCGTTGAGGGCTTCGCCGTTCAATGCCTGCGGCGTTTCAAGGGGCTACGCCCGTTTCTAAGTTTAAATGGCTGCGCCGTTTCTATGCCTACGGCGTTTGAGGGTTTCTATGGCTGCGCCGTTTCTGTTGCTAAAGCCGTTTCAATGGGTTGCGCCCGTTTAAGAATTTCTTGGTTTGAAAAATGAATCCTTTTGAAAAAGTCACTTTCGTCCATTATTCACAAAAAAGCCATGGTTATCAAGAGCTTATACACTAAAACATTTTTCAAATTTTTAAACAAATCGCCATCTCTACTAAATTATCATTTCTATCTTGCTAGCAATTATCAATGTCATTGACATAAAAAATTTTCATTACTCGTCCTTGAATAAATCGTCAAGAACAACCTGCGATTGTATCATGTTGGAATACATATTCTGCTGTAAACCGTTGATTGTTATGAATGTATTGTGTAATTTTTCTTTTGCCTTTGTGTGGTGGGCAAAAATGGATTTGCGCTCTACAATATGCTTGTAATAGTCGGCTGTTATAACATACGGATGCTTTGAATGTTTTATCTCACAGATGTTTATTATGCTGTCTGCACGATGCAGAAGCAAGTCAATTTGCGCACCTTTCCATTCGGTTCCGTCTTTGTCAATTTTCGGCTTGCACATCCAGCTATAGGCGTTTGTCATAATACCGCTTATGCCAAGTTTGCGCTTTATTTGCTGTATATGATGAAAACACACCTGCTCAAATGCATATCCAGCCCAATTGTCGTGGGTATGTGCGTCAATGTTTGTCCAGAAATTAGCATCCTGTCCGCTTCCGTTCATAACAAATCGCAGATAGAACAGTGTATATTGGTCAGACAACTGATACATTGCATCTTTGCTCTTCTTGCCGAATGAGTTGTATTTGCGTGCAAAATCGCAGTTGACAAGGTTTTCGAGAGCATCAGAAAAATTTCCACTAGCAGCGCCATTGATTTCCTCCTTGATTTCCATCTGTGTCATTCCCTTAAGTTTCCGCGACATACATTCAACTATTCGAGTATATAGCTCTGAATTTTTGTACAGGGAGCGGAAAAGGAAATCGTATTCGCGGCGCAAATCGCCAGTTTCACTAAAGAAGAGATTGTCGATATTTTTTGACAATGGTAAACTTCCATCAAGCATATCCAAATAATATGGTATGCCGCCCATAATCATATATGTTTCAAGGATTTGCTCTCTATCCCAAACTATATTCCTGTTTATGAGGAACTGCTCGGTTTCGTATAATGAAAATGGAGCAAGATATATTGTCCTGTTCGAGCGTCCGTAGAGACCGCCCTTGTCGCCGACAAATTTGTCGAGCATCCAAGTTGTAGCCGAACCGCAGACAATAAGTTTCAACGGAGCAAAAGTAGAACCCCACGAATTCCAAAAGTAGCTGAATGCCGAAATGAAATTTGCATTGGGCATATCCATCCAAGGAATCTCGTCGATAAAAACTACAATTCGTTCCTTTTTTAGAGCTGACAAGTACGACTGAAGAGCAGAAAATGCCTCGAACCACGACTTAAAGATTGGCTGTGGTGTGTGGCTGTATTGCTGCAACGCATTGCTGAACAAACTTAGTTGCACAGGTGTCGAAACATTGTAGCTTCCTGTAAAGAAGAAGTCAAAGTTGTTGTTGAAGAAACATTTTACAAGGTATGTCTTGCCGACACGCCGTCTGCCATATATTGAAATCAGTTGTGCTTCTTGCTTGTCGCACAATGTTTTAAGAAGGTTCTGCTCCTTTTCTCTACCGATAATTTTGTACTTGTCCATAACAATAAATTATGCGGCAAAGATAAAACATAAAAACGAACTATGCAACATTTTTGGACGGAAGTCTAATCGACATTTGTCCAAATCATATATTTTTAGACCACTTTTGGACGAAAGTTACCATGACATTCATCCAAATCTTGTGATTTGGTGTTGGTGTTAATTTGCCTCAAGTTCTTCAGAAGGTGATTGAAAGGAGAGAAATGTAGAGAAAAGGCTTGTTATTTTCTATTTTTCATTCCTCCTGTGATGTTGAGTTTTGTTTATAATCAACTTTTGTGTTAGAAGATGCAGCAATTTCTTCTGCAAAGTTATTGAGCATAATACATTCCTCTCGGGTTATGCGTTTTGGGCTATCATTATAAGGCCATGGACTAAGTATTAGCAAATGCCCTGTGGCTACAGCATCAAACAAATTATCAGATGGCTTATAGTACTCACCCAAACCATTATTGGTAATGTAAATTATAGAATGCTTCTCTTTTAAAAGGATTGTCAATATCTCCTTCTCTTTTGAACTAATAAATGGCGACACCATAACTGCGCCATTGCGAGCAGAAACAATACAGCCGTTCATATAATCGCGGAGAGATTTGTCATCTCCTTGCTTCGCAGCATCCAGCAACACACGATGCACATGTACAGTCTTTCGAAATCCATTCATTAAGATTGCGATATTTCCCACAGCATTGTATTTTCTGCCATTAATTACCACATTGTGCTGCACGCGAAAGAAATCTGGCCTTAATCGTTTAGTAGCAAGCCGTTGTGGGTTCATCCGTATGTAACGAATCATAGAAATCAGTTGTCCACGATGATAAAGGGCGCGTATGAAAGGCATTTCTGTAAATATTGGGAACGGATATGGGCTACTGTGATTGGCACGGTCGGATTCTTTGTCAGCAAAGCCCGAATTTAATTCGGGTGAGTTTGACAAAGAATATTCGCGACCAAGTTTTTTTGCACCTTGCCAAAAACTGCGGACAACCATCTTGATGCTATTTTTCATTTGTCGAGTAACATAGATTACTGCATGCAGATGGTCTGGCATAAGACAGAATTGCAGGATTCTAATTTCGGGATAATAGGCTGGTATATGCAGCAGTTCCTCGACTAGGCTGTTTCCTAGTTTCGTACGCTCAACTTTTGCCTGTGCCGGATTGTTTCCAGGAATGACGAGCGTGCCCAATAATGGCTCTCGTGAAGGAATGGTGAGTGTGATATGATAGATGCCCACGCCCCTCCACACGACATTAGACCCATGCCATTGCCATTTGTTCTGCTCGTTTTCCATTGTCATCTAAGTTGCATTTCTTCTCAATAACAAAATAAAATATACACAACTCGTTTTCAGTCTATGCGGCAAATCAAGCGAATGTTTTCTCTGCAAATTTACGCAAAACCACATTCTTTTGGAAATATTTTTATCAACAATCCAAATGACATTGCATAATATTTTTCAATCTATAACAATGGTAACTAATGCATTGGCATTATCTTCCTATTCCACTTTCAAAACAAATCCGCCTCCCGGTGCCAAATGGATATCAATCTGCGAGGCTAAGTTGGAAATGCGTTCCACACGATAATCGCTACCTTTGCGGTGTGCGTTTGCTCCGTCCTTGTAGATAACGGCGTTAACACTACCATTTACCAAGCTTGAAAGGTCGATTTTTAGGTCGCGCTCAGTCCAGTTGGTGATACCACCCACATACCATGTTGATCCTTTACGGCGAGCTGTAACAATATATTCTCCAACTTCGCCCTGCAGAACGCGAGTTTCGTCCCAAACGGTAGGGATGGAAGCAAGGAATCGGGTATAATCCGGCTCACGCATGTATTCTGTCGGTGCATCGCAGAGCATTGCTATCGGTTGGTCTAGCACTAGGTAGAGTGCCAACTGGTGGCAACGGGTGCCCTGGCTCATTGGTTCAGTCCAAACAGGTGCATAGCAATATTTTGCTGCATTACGCATGGCTCCGGGCGTATAGTCCATTGGGCCACCTGCCTGACGGATGAAAGGTATCTGCACATCGTACTTTACCATGTCGAAATCGGTAGGCGACCATTTTAGGTTCTCGAGACCATATACGCCTTCGAAGTTGAGTACATTTGGATATGTACGGTTAATGCCTGCAGGAATGTGGGCGCCGTGGAAATCGAGCAGCAGATGATATTTGGCGCAGAGTTCGGCCGAATGGTAGTAGAACTCGTTGACTGCCTGATGGTCACTGTCCATAAAGTCAACCTTAAAGCCTTTGATGCCCATATCACTATAATGCTTGCAGACTTTCTCCATATCGCGCTTGAATGCATAATATCCAGCCCAAAGTATTAGTCCTACGCCACGTTCATCGGCATACTTCGCAAGCATTGGCAGGTCGATTTCAGGCACCACTTGCAAGAGGTCTGCCTTCAGGTTGACAGCCCAACCTTCATCGAGGATGACATATTCGATACCATATTGTGCAGCAAAGTCGATGTAATATTTGTAGGTGTCGTTGTTGATGCCAGCAACAAAGTCAACACCGCTGATGTTCCAGCAGTTCCACCAGTCCCATGCCACCTTGCCGGGGTGTATCCAACTGATGTCGCTGAGACGGCAGGCAGGAGCAAGCAGATAACTCATGTTGTTCATTGCCAATTCGGTATCGGTATGCGCAACCATGGCAATACGCCAAGGCGTTTCGTTGCCCTTGGAGAGTTGTGCAATCCAATTTTTGCGAGTCTTTACAATCTCCTGTAGGTTGTTATGTCCGCCTTGCTCTATCTGGTCGGGGCAAGGAGCCTGGTCGCCACGCAGTTGACCGGCAATGCCTGTGCCTTTTAGGTAAAGTCCCGGGAAATGTTCCTGATGGCTTTCGGTAAGGCAAACCTGAACACCATTGTCGGCATGTACTACCAACGGCAGAAAAACCAAATGGCGCGGGTCGAGTTGCGACAAAGTATCGGTAATGTATGGATGCTCAAACGAATTGAAATATTGTCCTGTTGGATTTTTCTCATCGAAACCACGCACGTATGGCACTGTTGCTTGCCAGTCGGCGGCAAAATTGTATTCTACCAGTTCGTTCTTTACGGTGCAGGCTTGGCCGGTGCGGTAACGGTAGGCAAATCCTTCGTCGTAGGCACGGAAATCTACCCATAGGCCGTCCTTTATTTGCAGTGTCAGTTCGTTGTAGTGGTTTCGCATCTCGGCTTGGCGGTAGAACGGCGACTTAATCATCTCGTCAACCGAACGGCGCGTGATTTTTTTCACTGGCAGACGGTCGGTAGTCGTTGTGCCATATACACGGTTGAGTGTCAGGCGAGAACGCTTTAGAATCTGTACTCCGTCGAGGGTTATGTCGTAGGATAGTTCGTCGTCGCTTGATGCCACGATATGGCTTACCAGCTTGCCGTCGGGAGAGGAGAGGATATAACTTTGTTCCCGTGCTACAGCCTGAATACCAGCGAATAGCATAACGAGCATCATACAAATCTTAAGGTTGTTATTCATGTGTTTATCGGTTAAAAAATCTACTTAATTATTCATACTCTCAGTCATCCTATATTTGCTGCGTAAAAATAAATGTTATTTTTATGGAGTAAAAGTGATTATTAATTTTTCAAACAGAAGTGGGAAAGGAATAAGATTTACTTAGTCATTAATCTCCAAGATTCTGC
>Ga0265299_10000192_pt1 | contig 81871 bp, 125 predicted proteins | sample AusTroGonzalo_MG_4_FD_193485 | JGI IMG/M metagenome (GOLD analysis project Ga0265299, IMG submission 193485) | Bovine rumen microbial communities from tropical cattle in Woodstock, Queensland, Australia - Gonzalo_02 | ecosystem: Host-associated > Mammals > Digestive system > Stomach > Rumen ... | reverse complement strand
AATTAGTTTAGGAATTATGTTGGTGATGCGATTGGGTTTCCATTTTATTGTTTTGCCGATAGTAGATAAAAAATTGAAAGAAAAATATCCATCACCTTTTGATGAAACTGATGTAACCCAATAAAACCATTTTAGGAGGAAAAGATGATTGGATTTATAGGATTTATGTGTGGTTTAACTGTTGGCACATTAGGTGGTTTAATTATTGGATTACTGATAGGTTCAAAAATAGCAAATGAAAAGCAAAACAAAGTAACCCCATAAAATAACCATTTTAAGGAAGGAGTGATTCTATGACAATACTTAAAAGACTTGCAAAGTTATTAGATGTAAAGTCAATCGTAACATTTGTGCTTACAGGAGTGTTTGCGTATTTATCGGTGAAAGGTGTAATCAGTGGTGAGCAGTTTCTTACAGTATTTACTATGGTTGTCAGCTTTTATTTTGGGACACAAACTGGAAAACGGGAAAAGGAGGAAGAGCTGAATGACGATAAAACTGAACGATTGGGATAATTATCTTGAATCGAGAGTAGGTATTGATGTATATGTTTATGGTGGTAACGGAGAAACAATAATTACATTAATGCCAAAACTCACATCAATGGAAAAGTCACTTAATGATGTTGATAGAGTTTTGACGTTACTTTCAAAAAGGTTACTTCAGGAAATAAGTGTGTATGAAATCAGAGGCGAAGATTGTTCTGGGTTAGCTGTCAGGAAGTTACTTGAAGATAAAATAATCAAACACGATATGACCGCAAACGGATTATGGGATTACATTGTAGGAACTGATACTACACCGCCTCATGGTAAACGTATTCCTTTAAATGAAGTCAGGAATGGTGATTATTTGTTCCAAGGTAACGACAAAAACAAACATCATGTTGGTTATGCAGTATCTGACAAGTATGCTATTGAAAGTCAGAATCATGATGTAGGTGTTACTAAAACAATCATTTCAGAGCGTGGTTGGAATTATGCGGCCAGACCGGATTGGTATGAAGCTGAAAAGTATGTACTTACAAGAACATTATATCTCACAGACCCTTGTATGAGAGGCGATGATGTAAAACACGTACAAGAAAGACTTAATGAGCTGGGATATAATTGTGGAAAAGCAGACGGTGTGTTTGGTAAGAAAACTGAAATAGCGAGTAAGAACTTCAAACACGATGCTGGTCTTAAATCTGAAACAGGAACAGTTGGTAAAAAGACTGCGGAAGCACTCGGTTTTGAATGGGGAGGTTAAATGAAGATATCAGCATTTACAACAGACGAATTAAATCTCTTCCGTGATAAGTGTTCTTTTACTGATGAGGAGCGAACCTGTTTTGAGATGAAGATTAAAGATGCTTCAGACATTGAATTGGCGTTTGCATTGAATTGTTCAGATTCTAAAGTAGCTACGACAAAAAGAAAGATGCGGGATAAGATTGATGAAGTCTTGAGACAGAATGTACGCAAAGCAACTTATCCACAGCAATATCCAAGTTGTGGTAACTGTCAGCAAAGAATATTACACACAATGATTGAATGGGCAAGACAGCCAGACTTTCTTTCAGTTAAAGGTCAGGAATACGTTTATACAGATTACAGAACTGAAAAAGGTGTTGATTATCCCCGTTCTAAAATGGGTGACGGTGTACATTATGTATCAGAACTCCCCTTCTATACATCATGTATCACTGAAGAAGATATGGAGCGTTGGGATAATAAGCCAGATGTTTCAAGCAATCACTTTGGAAAGATAATTACGATTGACCATAATTACATTGGTGATAACAAGTTTGTATTTCCTACAAAGGGATATGTAACACTTGAGTTTAAAGCCGAGGGCATTGAACATGCTGAAGTAAGGATTTACGGAGCAAGTGGCAAGACCTACTTTACTTTGAGCAAATATACAGAACGTGATAATCAAAGTAAAGAGATAATGGTTGAAAAAGGTATGATGTGTGAATATGTTTCAGCATCAGAGAGTGCTGAGATAAAGTTCTACCCATTAGTATAAAAACAGTTTTTGAATAGTTTTTCAACAACTTCATAACATTTTCTTAAAAGAAATCTCACAAGTTGAGATTTCTTTTTTGTTTTATAATCTCATCATCAAACGAAGGAGGACAGCGCATATGATGGACATAAGCAATCTATTAGCAACCACTATGAAGAATGAGCATTGTACATCACTATGCGCTTTTCTCATGTTCAAAGAAGGTGATGAAAATGGCGTACATCTACATCAATCCAAATCCCTCAAACAATCTGACGGGAGATTGCGTGATACGCGGAATAAGTCTGTTAATGAAACAGGATTGGGAAACAGCGTATATGAACATAGTTCTACAAGGATTCATGATGCACGACATGCCATCTTCTAATGCAGTTTGGGGAGCGTTCTTACATCAAAATGGTTTTCAGCGTAGAACAATCCCTAACACTTGTCCCGATTGCTACACAATAAAAGATTTTACAAGAGACTATCCACAGGGCGAATATCTTTTAGCGACTGGTACGCATGTAGTAGCTGTCAAAGACGGAAATTACTTTGACACATGGGACAGTGGTAACGAAATACCAATTTACTATTGGCAGAAGGAGGCTTAAATGAATTACTATCCACAAAACTACAATCCATATTATCAGAATCAACAGACACAGCCCGCTATACAAAGCGGTAATTTAGTCAGCGTAAGAGATGAGAATGAGGCAAGAATGTATCCAATAGCTCCGGGAAACTCTGTAACATTCAAAGATGAAAATCAGCCTTATATCTACACAAAGACAATGGGTTTTTCACAGCTGGACAGACCCGTATTTGAGCGATATAAGCTGATTAAAGAGGAGATTGCAGAAAATATACGGCCGAGTGAGAAATACGCTTTAAAAAGCGATTTAGCAGACTTGGTGAATAAGATTATGGACTTACAGGAAGAACTCTTAGCATTAAAGGGTGATAATCGAAAAAGAACGGAGGGAGCTGGAGATGTTGAACGCTAATCTTTTACAGATGATTTCACAGTTTAAATCTAATCCCATGCAGATGTTGGCATCAAAATATAATATACCGCAGGGTATCAACAGTCCACAAGACATTGTACAGCATCTTCTTAATACAGGTCAGATTTCCCAATCTCAGGTCAATTCAGCTATGCAGTTAAAGAACAATCCTGAGATACAAAAGTTATTTAGATAATAAAGTTCGGCCGACTTTGTTATAAACTGACAGTTTACTGTCACTACCCTAAAAAATTTATAGGAGGAAAATTTTATGTCATTATCAACAGACAACGGAACAGGCTTCTATATGCCTGTAGCTCCTGCATATGCAGGTGGTAACAATGGTTTTGGCGGTTTCGGAGGAGACGGCTGGTGGATTATTCTCTTACTTCTTTTCGCAGGCGGCGGTTGGGGTAACGGTGGATTCGGTGGTTTTGGTGGAGGCTATGAGTTTCCTTGGCTTATGAATGGTCAGCAGAATATCAACACTAACACCAACAACGGCTTCAGAGATGCAATGATTAATGATGGTATCACTTCTATACGTGATGGCATCTCAGGTCTTTCAACACAGTTATGCGGATGTTGCTCAGATATGCAGATGGCACTTGCAAATGGCTTTGCCGGAGTAGAACAGGGAGCAAATACAAGACAGATTGCTAATATGCAGACAATGTTTGGGCTTCAGTCGCAGTTAGCACAGGCAAGCGCAGATAACAGACTTGGAATTGCAGGTATAGGTTCTGATATTGCAAGAGAAGCTTGCGCTACCCGCACAAATGACACACAGAATACACAGTCTATTCTTAACGTAATCAATGGCGGCATTCAGTCTATAAAGGACCAGTTATGTCAGGACAAGATTGATGCAAAGAATGATGAGATAGCAAATCTCAGGCAGTCACTTGCTATGAAAGATTTAGCGGCTTCACAGATTGCACAGAACGCATTTATCGCTCAGGGCTTCTCAAATGAAGTTGACCAGCTTTACAACAGGCTGAATAACTGTCCTGTTCCTTCCACACCCGTTTATGGAAGAACACCCATCTTCACTTGCAATCAGAACACTTGTGGATGTGGGATGTAATCCGGAGGTGATTCTATGGCAGAGTATTTAGCAAATGCGGTGCAGAATGTAGCACTTAACGCACCAATCATTTTTACAGCTTCTATTCCTTGTTGTAAAGGATACATCTATCATGAAGATGAAACAGGAATTTTTACTTTGCGTGGAATGACCAATAACTGTTTTGCAAGATATCAGGTAACTTTCAATGGAAATATTGCAGTTCCTGAAGGCGGTGAACTTACACCCATAGCTATTGCGATAGCAGTTAGTGGCGAACCGAGACTTACAAGCAGAGCGATATTCACACCGCAAGCGGTTGATGAATATGGTAATGTAACAAGTACAGCTATAATCACAGTTCCACGTGGTTGCTGTTTCAACATGAGCGTAGATTATGTGTCAGGCATCACAGATGACCCGACAGCTGTTCCTACACCCGTAATCAGCGTACAGAACGCTAATCTTACAATTAACAGAATAGCATAGAAAGGAGATTTATTATGGGACATAAATTGCAGATGTACGAAAACCTCCGTGATATGCTTGAGCGTGAGGTTGGTGAAATCGAAAGAAGGCATGATTTGAACAAAGATTCACTTGATAATCTTTATAAACTCACTGCCGCTTTAAAAGTCGTTAATAAATGTATTGACCGCCATGAGATGGAAGAGCAGGAGAAAAAGGGTGAGATGAGTAATAACAGCTACGGAAGAAATTCTTATGCAAGATACCCTTATTCAATGGAAGGCACATCTAACATGAGACCTTGGATGGGAAATACATATGATGGTCAGTCTAACAATTCTTATGAAGGTCAGTCAAATGCACGTAGAGGCCGAGACGGAGATGGTGATGGTCGGTACAACGAAAGCAGAGATAACTTTCGTAATAGTCAGGATAGAGGATGGTCAAATGCAGAAGGAAATTCCAACGAATATAGCAGAGACGCTTCCAGAAAGAAGATGGTACAGAAGTTAGAAACACTGATGGATGATACCATGAGCGAACATGAACGACAGGCGATTAAAGACTGCATCATGAAGATTAAATGATTTTAAAGGCACTTCAGCGATGAGGTGCCTTTTTTAAGGAGGATATATGAATACAGACGATATAAACAGCGAGATTAAAAGACTACTACAAGACAGCTCTTATGACTCATGCCAGAAGTTAGCGTCTCTGTACATTGTCAGAGACCATCTACAACGCACGGAAAGCACTCAAAAAGAGCTTTTTGATATTTTGCCGACATATTCTTCATATGCAAACATAAAACGCGAATATGAGCTTGGAAATGCAGGAGAAAGAGCTGTTATAAATTTAATGCGTGATTTATGCAAGGAGATAAAAGAATTTATAATTGCATTGCACATCTCAACCCATTCAGCTGATGAAAGAGCGCATATTTACAAGACTTTGGACGATTTACAAAAATTTTTCAAAAAACGCTTGACAGATTTTTAAACGTGTTATATAATGTTCTTGTCGAGAGAGATAAGACACTTGAAAGGAGCAAACGTATGACAGTAAAAATCGATATTCGCAAGAGAGAAAATGTCGGTATAGATGATAACAGCTTGTTTATTTCTTTCCCATACAATCAGTCACTTGTTGATACAGTGAGAAGCTTTCCCATGAAGCATTGGGATGCTAAGAACAAAGAGTGGGAGATTCCATTCAACAAGCTTGCTGAGTTCATTGAGAAAGCTTCAGATTTTGAGATTGAGATTAACGCTGATGAGTATGTGTCACTTACAAAGCGCGAAGTCAAAATGCCTAAGGGTTTTGAATTTAAGACAAAGCCCTTTGAGCATCAGATAGATGGCTTCAATTACGGACTGAATCATGACAGATGGTTGCTTGCTGATGAGCAAGGACTTGGAAAGACAAAGCAGGTAATCGATATCGCAGTAGCTAAGAAGCTTCAGTACAAAATCAGCAAATGCTTGATTATCTGTTGTGTCAATGGTCTGAAGTATAACTGGCAGAATGAGATAAGCATTCACAGCAACGAAACTGGTTACATTCTTGGTAACAGAAACGGCAAAGTAAAGGGTAACAAAGAGAAGCTGGCTGATTTAGAGAACATCGATGACATAGACAGCTACTTCATTATCACAAATATAGAGAGCATCCGCGATGAGTCAATACAGACTAAGATAAGCGAGCTTTGCAAATCAGGTAAGATTGGTATCATTGCTGTTGATGAGGTACATAAATGTAAAGACCCAACAAGTCAGCAGGGTAAAGCACTGTTAAAGCTTGAGCCTAAGGTAAGAATCGCGATGACAGGTACACCCGTTATGAATCAGCCCATTGACTTGTTCATCATACTAAAGTGGTTAGGATATGAGAGTCATGCCTTTTACAGCTTCAAAAAGCACTATTGCGAGTATGGTGGATACGGAGGGTATGAAATCATCGGTTACAAGAATCTTGATGAACTTGGCGAGAGACTTAATGAAATCATGCTAAGACGTTTAAAGAGTGATGTGCTTGACCTTCCCGAAAAGCTTTACATTGATGAGTTTGTCGAGCTTACACCTAAGCAGTTACAGATTTACAAAGAAGTTACAGCAGATATTCAAGCAAACATCGACCAGATAAAGAAAGCAAGTAATCCACTTGCTGAGTTAATCAGAATGAGACAGGCGACTGGTTACACCGGCATTCTTTCAAGCAGTATCAGAGAGAGCGCAAAGCTTGACAGAATGGAAGAGCTTGTTGAAGAAGCTGTAGCAAATGAAAAGAAAGTTGTCATCTTCAGCAACTGGACACAGATGACAACACCAATTCGTGAAAGACTTGAGAAAAAGTATTATTGTGTATCAATCACTGGCGAGCTTAATGCTGAAGCAAGAGAGACAGCAAAGAATGAGTTCCAGAACAATCCCAAGTGTAAAGTCATCATCGGAACGACAGGAGCGATGGGAACAGGCTTAACACTTACAGCTGGCACAGTAGAAATCTTCATGGATGAGCCTTGGAACAGAGCTAACAAAGAGCAGGCAGAAGATAGATGCCACAGAGTTGGTACAAAAGAGAACGTAACAATCTATACACTGCTTGCAAAGAACACCATCGATGAGAGAATACATCAGCTTGTTTACAAGAAAGGCGCGATGGCAGATATGTTAGTAGATGGAAAACTTACAGTCAACAAAGAGGAAGTCATTGACTTCCTCCTGTCGTGAGACAGTTAAAAAAAGAGATTGACAGCGCATTTTAAATGTGTTATGTTATGTTTAAAGTAAATGTTTATAGAAAGGAGGAATGAATATGGCAACTAAAGAAAGACGTATCAAAGTTGAGGAGCTTGCGCTGTCAGTTGGTGTATCTGTTAAGACAATTAATAACTGGTATGCATTCAAACAGGCAGAGCCTGACCATGAGCTGTCAAAGCTTCTTCCTGACTTTGAGCAGGACCATGCAAGAGGTACAAGAAGCTGGAAATTCAGTGACATCTGGAAAGTCAAAGAATTTAAAGAGAAAATACCCATCGGTCGTAATGGAGCTATGGGTGCAATAACACAGAAGTATGTTAAAAAGGGAGAGTGATACTATGACATTAGAAAACACTGTTGATTTGATGTTGTCAACAGATTATAGGGAACGTTTTGTAGCTGAGTATAAGCAGACAAAAATCAGATATGACAAATTGCATTCAACTATTGTAAAGATGGAAGCAAATACGCTTGGTTTTGAACCCGCATGTAGTCTTGAGCTTTTACGTAAGCAGGCAAAACTTATGGGCAAGTATTTACATGTACTTGAGATACGCGCAGAGATTGAAAAGATTGATTTGAGTTTACCTATATAAGGAGGAAATTATGAGTACACAGAAGTTGGATGAGTTAATACCTAAGTTTGCACAACATAAAGCAGAAGCCGGCGAGTTGAAGAAAGTATGCGACTCCGAAAACGCAGAAATCAAAGAAATCATGTTACAAGAAGGAATCAAGAAGTACGAATCAGACGGCTATGTGGCAAACTATGTCGAAGCTGTAAAAGAGAGCATGAACGAGGAAAAGTTGTTATATTTGCTTCATAACACTTTCACTAAGAAGCAGTTGAAGGAAATGAAGCTGATTAAGACTGTTGAGCAAGTTGATGAGAACGCGCTTGAGAACGCTATTTACAACAATCTTGTAGGACCTAAGTTTGTTGAAGAGATGTCAAGCTGTAAAGAGAAATCAGTCACAGTCAGCTTGAGAATAAGCCAGAAGAAAGGATGAGCATTGTGCCAGTAAAGACAACAAAGAAAGTAACAACAAAGACTACAAAAGCAAAAGAGAAAGCTTACGAAAGCATTGCCAAAATCACGGTAATCGCGGCTACGAGTCGTGCAAGCGTAAAGATAAAGGATAACTACTTTACAGTAGAATATCACGAGGAAAGAGCAATTCCTGACGTTACAGGAGTAGATATCGAGAAAGAAAGACAGTTTTTATGGGATACTGTAAATGCTGAGTGCGACAATCAGATTGAAGATATTTCAAGGACTTTTAAATAGTTGTTGACAATCTGAAATAAACATGTTATACTACTATTATGACAGTGATTAACTGTTATATGCTAAACAAATAGGTCAAGTGACGGCTTCTCCCACAGTTGTCGCTGTATATGAGACCTCATATTCAAGAGAAGCGTACTTGACCCCGGCAAAGTACAAATTCAGCATCGTGTGGGAGCGATGAAGAATTTGTACTTTTTACTTTTTAGAAAAGGAGTAAATATTATGTCAGTATTAAAGATTTTAGCATCATCAAACTATATCAGCGTAAACAAAACTCTAATCAAAATATTTGGATTAGCTGAATCAGTAATACTTGGTGAGCTTTGTTCCGAGCATGAGCATTGGGAAGAAAAAGAACTACTAACAGATGACGGTATGTTTTATTGTACAGCGACAAAGCTTGAAGATAATACAGGACTTTCAGAGTATCAACAACGACAGGCAATACAATCACTCAAGAATGTGGGTATACTTGAAACAAAATTAAAAGGACTCCCAGCTACTAAATATTTCAAAATAGATGAAAACAAGCTATTCACATTTTTACAAACAAGTTCTGAAAAAATTAAAGAACTTGATGTTGAAAAATTTAACTTAAGTAATAATCAAAGTAATAAGAATATAAATAAAAAGGCATTAATAGATAAATCTATTAATGCTAAGAGTGAAAAAACGGATTCTGAAATTTCTACATTCGTAGAATTATATCACCAAATATGCATTGATTTACCTAAATGTGTAAAGCTTACAGAGAAAAGAGAAAAAGCTATAAAGAAGCTGATAAAGAAGTATTCACTTGAAGATATCAAAGCAGTGTTTACAAAAGCGCAGAAATCGAGTTTTCTTACAGGAAAGAATGATAGAGGTTGGAAAGCTGATATTGATTTCATTCTACGTGAGGATAAGTTTATCAGCATACTTGAAGGCAAGTATGATTGCAAGAGCAAATCAAAATCAGATTTTGACACTTACGATGATGAGCGCAAGAAGGTAGATAAGATACAATTTAGAGAGGAAATAAAAAATGGAAAATCAGAGAAATTCTGAGTGCTGGTATAAAGATGTTTGTACAGATAGATGCTTTATGTGTCGGACATTTTTAGAGATGCGCTGGCAGATGGAAAACAGCGGATTACCGGTTAAATTGCGTCAGCCTATAGAAATGTATATCAACGATGTAAATCGCGTAGATAGACCCGCTTACGTGCGTTTAAAAGCTATTAAAGCAGATATCGAAAAGTTTGTGGCTGACGGAAATAATCTGTATATCTGTGGAAGAGCTGGAAACGGCAAAACAAGTTGGGCTGTAAGAATGCTTCATACGTACTTTCACAAGAAGTCGGCAGGAAACTACGAGAGGTTGCAGGGCATGTTTGTTTCAGTTTCAGATTATCTGATAAAGCTTAAAGACTTCAACAGCCCACTATCAAAAGAGTATAAGGATAATCTTGAGAATGTTCCGCTTGTTGTGTGGGACGATGTAGCAATCACAGGAATATCACAGTATGATTATACACAGCTTTTCACAGCAATAAACAACAGAATATTGGCAGGCAAGTCAAATATATTTACTTCAAACATAATGACTGAAAATGAGCTTGAGAAGATTTTAGGCGAGAGACTAACAAGCAGAATATATGGGGCAAGTGAGATAATAACACTGAAAGGCGGAGACATGAGATAATGGTTGATTTGCAGATTATATCAAAAGTGCTGAGTACAAGAAGCCTTGCCATTATGCAGGACAATAACATCACAGCAGATTATTTTCCCGAATACAAAGAGGAAATTGAATATATATTAGAGCATTATGAGAAGTATGGAAACGTGCCGGATAAAGCAACATTCCTTAACGAATTTTCAGATGTCGAGCTTGTAGAAGTCGCAGAGAGCGACAGATACTTGGTCGAGAAGATACGAGAGGAATATCTTTACTTCAGGTCAGTTCCTGTCATTACAAAGGCCGCAGAGCTTTTAAAGACAGATTCAAACGTGGCCGCTGAGTATCTTATAAGCGAGATGCGACATTTACAGCCTGAGTACGATGTTGGTGGTGTTGATATCATCAAGGATGCTGTAAACAGATATAGGCAGTATCAAGAGAGAAAGACACATCAAAATGACTGGTTCTTCACATGTGGCTTTGAGGAACTTGATGGTCTGATTCATTGCATACAGCGTAAAGAGGAATTTATCGTCATCGTAGCGCGTACTAACATGGGTAAAAGCTTTGTGCTTGAAAAGATATGTACGCACATATGGGAGATTGGTTACAATGTTGGGTATGTATCACCAGAGATGTCAGCAAGCAGTGTAGGTTATCGTTTTGATACGCTGTATAAGAATTATTCAAATACAGGCTTGATGTGGTCAAAAGATGGTGTTGATGATGCAGACTATAAAGCATATACTGAGGAAGTCGCAGAGCGTGATAATAAATTCATAGTGGCTACGCCAGCAGATTTTCAACGACAGATAACAGTGACCAAGCTAAAGAATTGGGTTAAGAAGTACAAGCTTGATTGTATCGCGATTGATGGCATCACGTATCTTTCAGATGAGCGATATAAGCGTGGAGATTCAAAAACCACGATGCTTACAAACATAAGTGAGGATTTAATCGCGCTGAGTGTAGAACTTGAGATTCCAGTCATGGTAGTTGTTCAGGCGAACAGAAATGGAGTTATAGATGCTGACAAAGAGGGGGTACCTGAGCTTGAGAGCATCAGAGACAGCGATGGCATAGCCATGAATGCTACAAAAGTTCTGTCAATCAGACAGACAAAAGACAACGTGCTGAAGATTGGAGTCAAGAAGAATCGATATGGTACAGTTGGTGGTGAAGTAGCTTATAATTGGGATATTGATACTGGAACATTCACATACTTACCTACTGTTGATGATGCTGTAGCGCGTGACAATAAACCGCGTGAAGAAAGAAAGCGCAATACTAAAAAGTCAGATGCTAAGGAGGACGTATTCTGATGAAGATAGGCGAGACCTATTACAATGTCGAGCTGTCAGATATTCTTGATGAGCTGGCTATTCAGCTACAAGCTAATGGAATACAGCTTTTACAAAAGCGTAACAATCTACAGACGCATATTATGGTTCAATGTCCATATCATAGCGGAGGGCAAGAGAAGAAGCCTTCCGCAGGACTGAGAAAAGATGATGGAAAGTTTCATTGTTTCGCATGTGGCGAGATTCACAGCTTGCCGGAAGTGATTTCATTCTGTTTTGGTAAAGATGATGACATATTAGGCAAGTTTGGAAACAAGTGGTTGCTCAAGAACTTTTCACATCTTGAGACAGAAAGCAGAAATGATATACCGCTTGATATGTCAAGAAGTAAAAAGCACAAAAGAAAGGAGTATGTGTCTGAAGATGTATTGGACAAGTATCGCTATACTCACCCTTATATGTATGAGCGTGGTCTGGACGATGAGATTATTGAGACTTTTGATATTGGCTACGATAAAAGCAGTGATTGTATTACTTTCCCTGTCCGTGATATTTCTGGCAACACCCTTTTTGTTGCTACGAGAGCTGTTAAGACAAAGAGATATCACTATCCCGAAGGAGTAGAGAAACCGCTTTATGGTATATTTGAGCTATATCAGCAGTTAGTTGAGTTTCCAAAAGAGGTTATAGTCTGTGAAGGTATGTTTGATGCGCTGAAGTGTTGGGTGTTTGGCAAATATGCTGTAGCACTTAATGGATTAGGTAATGATTTACAGTTTAGACAGCTGAGAGAACTTCCATGCAGAGAGCTAATACTTGCTACAGATATGGACAAAGCAGGACTAAAGGCGAGAGAACGAATACGAGAAGAGATAGATAACAAGATAATCACTGAATATCGTTGGAATATCAAGACTTTTAAAGATATTGGAGCTATGTCAAGAGACTACTTTTTAGGTCTCAAGAAAAAATTTTAAAAATTTTTAAAAAAGTAGTTGACAAATTTAAAAACGTGTTATATAATGTTCTTGTCAGTTGAGATGACAGTCGAAAAAATCACAAGACTTGAGAGGAGAAACGCTTATGAGAGCAAATGACATTCAGATTAACAAAAACTTTATTGGTGGCAGACAGGGTTATGCTTACACATTCAATAGCGGAAAGATAAAGACAGTCAAGATTGACCTTGATAAGAAGCAAGAGTATGACACATATAAGAGCTGGCGCGACATCATCAAAGTCAACAAGCAGACATCACGTGGTAGCATCGATGTGACATGCAGTATCGGTCAGACAATTAATGCTGATGGTTCTTCAGATTGGGAGATTACGAGTTGGGGTTGCTGTCTTTCTGGTTCATTCGGGTACAGCGACTTGATGGAGCTTGCAAACAGTGCTAATCTTCCCATCGTGCAGACAGAAGATATCGTTGGTCTTTGTCAGTTCAGTGATGAGTCAAAGTTTGCGTATGTTCAGCTTTTCAAGGTTGGCAGAGTTGACATTCACTGTCAGACAGTAGCAAAGCTGATTCCGCTTAACGATGATGAGATGCAGGAAGTTGCTGAGAAAGCTAATCGCTGGTGCAACAGATAAATCAAAGCGGGCTTATGCCCGCTTGCTCATTCTTGAAAAAAAAATTCAAAAAAGTGCTTGACAGATAGAAAAACGTGTTATATAATGTTATTGTCAGATGAGATGAGACACTTGAAAGACTTGAAGGAGGGCACAAGATATGATGAAGTTTGAATTTGAGCAGATTGCTGGTTATGAGGTTAGCATCGATGATTATAACAACATAATTGAGCCGATGTACATGGCAACAGAGTTGAGCAAGGAAGAGTTCGTTAAGACACTTAACAAGAAGCGTTTTGCACTGAAGCCTTTAAGTGGTTTAATTAAAGACATGAAGAAGCTTGCCAAAGAGCTTAAAGAGTCTTGCACACACTATACAGACTATGAGAAGAAAGAGAAGCTTGACAGCGTTATTACTGAGTATATACAGCGAAAATATGTATGTATGCAGAGCGTAACATTCATTATCAATGAGAAAGAGCTTTGGTCTTGTTACTATCCGAAGTCAGTAGAGATTTACAGTACAAAGTCATACAAGACATATGAGACAATCGAGCTTTGTGCTTGAAATATCAAGCGGGCGCAAGTCCGCATGATGCTCTGAAAAAAAAATTCAGAAAAATTTAAAAAAAAGTGTTGACAAACACAAAAACGTGTAGTATAATGTTCTTGTCAGTGAGAGAGATACGCTGACAAAATCACAAAAATCAAAGACATCACAAGGAGGAAACGGTTATGATGACACGTGAAGAAAAGCTTTATTCGATGACAATGGGTTGCTTAGTTGAGGTTGCTAACAAGCTTGGTATCAAGATTGATAAGAAAGGCGCAAAGTCAAAAGCAGTAGCAAAGATTCTTGAAGCTGAGAAGAAGCAGGCAGATGAGATGAAGGTCGATGAGTCAAAGCTTGTTCCTATGCCCGGAGCTGAGAAGCTTGCAGACGTTGATAAGGAAGTCAAGAAGATTCAGGACAAGAGGAAAGCTGAGAAGAAGCAGAAAGCAAAGAAAGAAATTACGAATCCTGATGATATTCCTGATGATGAGTATGTGGCAGAAGTCATGGAGCAGAAGAAAGAGCTTGGAATTGAGTGTCCGTCAATCGATGCTGATAAGGTTGAGATTGTTAAAGAAAAGAAGCAGAAAAGCAAGAAAGTTGATTCCAGCGAAAAGCCGAGCAAAGAGGTAGCGATTGAGATAATCAAGAAGTCTGGTTTTGACTTCAAGATAAAAGGTAGAAGCGATGATTTGCTGATTATCGACCCGGTAGCTAAGATAGCTGTTGTTTACATCGGTGCAAAGCTGTTTACAGTCTACTTCAATGGCGAAGCAGTCAAGACCATTGTAGAGACCGCAGGTTTCAAAGTAGTTGATTCAAAAGAGAAGTTTGAATACTTCAGTAAAGTAGATATCAATACGCTGGAAAGTGTGATTAAAGCACTTTCCCAGGCGTAAGATATAAAATTCAAAAGCATCATGAGAGGAGAAAACTTATGGCACGATTTAATGCGAGTGAGTCCGCAAATTATGGCGGACAGGGAGGCGGAGGCTTCTTCAGTATTTCAGAACACAAAGGCGTAAAGAGAGTCAGATTTCTTTATAACAACGAGGACGATATTGAGGGCTTCAGCGTTCATGAAGTAGATATTGGTGATAAGAAGAGGTACGTAAACTGTTTACGTACTTACAGAGACCCGGTTGATATGTGTCCGTTCTGTCGTGAACAGATGAAAACACAGGTCAAGCTTTTAATTCCTGTCTACAATGTAGATGAGGACCAAGTACAGGTTTGGGACAGAGGCAAGAAGATGTTTGAAAAGATGTCCAGTTTGTGTAGCAGATACGCGAACAAGGATAATCTTGTACAGCATATCTTTGAAGTCGAGAGAAACGGAAAGCCCAAAGACACAAACACGACCTATGAGATTTACGAGGTCGAGAAAGATGATACACAGCTTGAAGATTTTGAGGACGATATGCCGAAGCTTCTTGGAGGTCTTGTTCTTGATAAGTCAGCTGATGACATGGAGTATTATCTTGAAGAAAAAGAGTTTCCGCCCGATGACGATGAGGAAGAAGAGAGACCGCGCAGACGTTCAAGCAGAGAAGAGACAACTACGCGCAAACGTTCAAGTAAGCGCGATGAGGAAGAAGATGCGGAAGATGATGAGGAAGAAGATGAGAAGCCCACAAGACGTAGTTCCGCACGTTCTGAAAGACGTACACCGTCAAGAAGAGGAGATAAATAATGCCGTTGTTTACGTTGCCTAAGACAAAGACAAATAGAGCTTTAGATAAGTCAATCGCAGGCAAGACAGCTACAGCAAAACAAGTGGTCCCGTCATTAAAGGGCGGGACCAGTTTAATCGGTAGAATTGAACAGATTAAGCAGATGGTCGAAAAGAATCTTGGAAAGTATCGTGATGAGTATTTATGTATCACAGATAAGGAAGTGCTTCATGATTACATCACAGAATGTATAGGCAATGGATACTTTTCGCTTGATACTGAGACTGATGGTCTTGACCCGATGCGTAATAAGATTGCGGGACCATGTATTTACACATATGGTCAAAAGAGTGCATACATTCCAATCAATCATATTAGCTATATCACACAACAGAAAGCTGTTGGACAGCTTGATGCTGATTTTGTGCGTGAGGAGTTCAAGCGATTACTGAAGAAAAAGCCAGATATTGACATGTTCAATGCTGATTTTGATATCAGAGTCATGCGACACTTTGGTGTTCCAGATATCTACTGTACATGGGATGCTTATTTAGGCGCGCGTATTCTTAACGAAAACGAGCCTACAAACAAGCTGAAGCCATTACATCAAAAGTATGTAATGAATGGACAGGGTGATGCGTTCACATTTGATGAGCTGTTTAAAGGTATACCGTTTACATTGATACCATACAATATTGGATATCTGTATGCCGCACACGACACTATAATTACAACAGAGTTTTCTGATTATCAGAGACAGTATTTGAGACCTGACCATGAGCGTGAAGATATGCGACAGCTTTATTGGGTGTTCAAGAATATTGAGATGGCTTGTGTTCCTGTTGTAGCAGATATGGAAGATACTGGTGTTTTGATTAATACAGAGTATAGCAAGAGTTTGTCGGAAAAGTATAATGCACTACTTGACGAAAAGGTGCAAGCTTTTTACGAGACTTTGAAGCCATATAAAGCTGAGATAGATAAAGCACGAAAGAATGGAGCAAAGCTTGACAATCCAATCAATATAGGCAGTTCCGCACAGCTTGCGATATTATTTTACGATATCATGGGTATAGAGCCTGTAAACAAGAAGTCTCCGAGAAGTACAGATGAGGAGACGCTTACAAAGATAAATAATGATGTATCAAAAGCAGTATTAGAGCATAGAAGCTTGGCAACACTTGTTTCCACGTTCATAGATAAGCTTCCTGAGTGTGTCAATCCCGATGATGGAAAGATACATTGTAAGTTCAATCAATATGGGGCAAAGACAGGTAGAATGTCAAGCAGTGAGCCAAATCTTCAGAATATACCAAGTCATAATAAAGACATCAGAAAGATGTTTACAGCATCACCCGGATACTTGCTGATGAGTAGCGACTTTTCACAGCAGGAACCTAAATGTCTTGCCGCACTTTGTAAAGAAGCAGGAGACCCACAGATGTATAACACATTTATGGCAGGTAAGGATTTGTATTCTGAGATTGCTTCCAAAGCTTTTAACAAGCCTTATGATGAGTGCAGAGAGTTCAATGCAGACGGAAGCAAAAACAAAGAAGGTAAGGAGCGTAGAACGCAGGCAAAGAGCATTCTGTTGGGAGTTTTGTATGGCAGAGGTGAAGCAAGTATAGCGGAGCAATTAGGCTGTACAGAGGAAAAAGCTAAAGCAATAAAAAGCAGTGTATTCAGAGGATTTCCAGCGATTGAGAAATTTGAGCAAGATTCACTTGATATGGCATATGATTTAGGTTATGTCACAACAGTATGTGGAAGAAAGCGTAGATTGCCAGAGCTTCAGCTTGAGGAATATGAGTTTAAATATATCAATGGTGTTCCTGTAGATGATGACGTTTTAGACTTCAGCAGTGATTTACCTTTTGATGAGAATGGGAAGCCCGTACAGTTAGAGCAGGAAGTACCCGCCAAAACGCAGGATTTGCTCAGGAAGCGTCTTAAACGAGCTTGGTTTAAGGATAAGCTTAAAATCAAAAAAGAAGCGCAGGAAAAGGGAATCCTGATAATTGACAACGGTGGTAAAATCGCAGATGCTACACGACAGGTTGTAAATTCGAGAATACAAGGTAGCGCCGCTGATTTGACAAAGCTTGCCATGATAAAGCTGAGTAAAAGTGAAAGATTAAAAGAGCTTGGATTCAGATTGCTTATACCCGTACATGATGAGGTCATAGCAGAGTGTCCTGAGGAAAACATCAAAGAATGTTCCGAGCTGTTGGCAAAAACGATGTCAGAGGCCGCTGAGGAAATTTTGAAGATGCCAATCAAGTGCGATGTCGAGATAACAAAAGAATGGTATGGACAGACAGTCGAAATCTAAGAGGAGATAAATTTTATGGCACTATTTGAAGTTAAACCTAAGTTTTATTACGAGCCACATCTTGATATGACTGATAAAAACAAGTGTGTGGATTTAACTGAGTATTTAGAGCTTGTTAAAGCTATTGATGGAGATAGTAGCTTGACAACAAATGATAAGAACTTTTTTAAGATTCTTGCCACGCGATTTATCGTGTTTAAGTATGAGAAGTTAGCAGATTTATACGCAAGCACAAAAGACGCTAATATTAAGCGTTGGCTTGAAGCCTTAAAGAGCGTGATAGTAGATACAGATAAAGCTATAGAATCAGGTTATTTCAAGTATCTTAATGACTATTCAATGTTATTGGAGGATATTGTAGATGAAAAATAACTTTGCTTATTTCATAGCAAGCTATGGTAAGCCTGATAACATTATGACGTTACAACAGCTTAAAGAGCATGATGTAAAATATCCTATCTACATAGTTGTAGGTACTGATGACCCTAAGCTTGAAGAGTATAAGACCACATACAAAGATAACCTTTTGGTGTTTGATAAAGCTGATTATATCGACAAAATAGATGATATTGGTGTTTATGCTAAAACTCATAAAGTGTGTACATATTCGAGATTAGCAGTTCAGGACTTTGCACTTCAGCTTGGTGTGAAATACGTTTGTTATCTTTTTGATGATATACAGTATTTTCAGATTCGATATGTAAGTGCTGAGAACAAGGTTAAATCAACAAGAAAATTTGACTTTGATAGAATGATGGACATGTATGTTAATCTGTTAAATTCGAGTGATGATTTGGTTCTTGTTGGACCACCAAATTCAAGCTTTTATATTGGGGTTAACAGCACTTGTGCGGATAAGTATTCTACAAGATATGGAAATATGTTTATCTATGATGTTGAAAGAATGCCAGACGTTTTGAGAACAAGCATACTTGAAGATATGGACATTATATTGCAGAACAACAAAATTGGTAAGATGTCGATATGTCCATTTGGATTACAAGTATGTTGCCGAGACCCTCACACCACAACAGATTGTTATGGTAATATGAGTAAGTCAGAGTATTACCAGCATCTTGTTCTATTAGGTCAGAGACCTGTTGCATTGGACAGACCTACAATACCTTATGCAAGTTTTACACCTAAGATAATCAGTCCAGAATACAGGAGGATAGTTTAATGCCATTGTTTAAAATCAAAAAAGAAGTTGATACCAAATACACAGCAAAAGTATTACCACCTCAGTATTTACCAAGTGCAATAGCTCCTAAGATGCATGAGCTTTGTGATTTAGCACAGTATAAAAAGCTTATGCAGAATATCAACAAGTCCGATATTCCAGACGAAATTAAAGACTTTCTGAAGCTTGGAGCAACAAGGCATATAGTGTTCAATTATGCAAAGATAGCAGACTTTTATGCCCATGCAGAACCTGAAGTGCAGAGATTGATGGAAGAATCAGCGTTGGTGATAATTGATATCAATGATGCTATTGTGAATGGGTATGTAAAGCTGAGTAAAAACATTAAGCAGATTATGGACCAGACAGGAAGAAGGACAAAAGATGAGAGCTGATTTTGCCATTTTCATACTGACACATGGCAGAGCTGATAATGTGATAACGACAGATACATTAAAGCGATGCGGAAATACAAATAGAATCTATTATATCATCGATAATGAGGATAAGCAGGCAGATTTATATCGACAGCGATTTGGTGCTGAAAATGTCATTATGTTTGACAAAAAGAAGAAAGCCAAGAGCTGTGATACAATGGATTTAGTTGATAATCGAAATATTGTATTGTTTGCACGTAACAGCTGTTTTGAGATAGCTAAGAAGCTTGGCCTGACATATTTTTTAGAGCTTGATGATGATTATACAATCTTCAGAAGTCGAATGTGGGACGGAGATAAGCTTGCCACAGTCTACTGTACAGATTTAGATTCGGTGATAGATGAGACAATAGATTTCCTTGAAACGAGTGGAGCAACGACAGTGGCATTTGGACAGACAGGAGATTTCATTGGTGGTAGTGGCTGTAAGCTGTTTAAAGAAAAGATTCTGAGAAAAGCAATGAACAGCTTTTTTTGTAAAGTTGACAGACCTTTTGATTTTTATGGTAGAATTAATGAAGATGTCAACGCTTATGTATCATTGGGAAGTAGAGGCAAGCTGTTTTTTACAATCTCAGATATGACATTAAACCAGCACGACACACAGCAGAACAGCGGTGGTTTAACAGACGCCTACTTACAGATGGGCACATATGTGAAGTCTTTTTACACTGTTATGGGAAATCCCTCATGTGTTAAAATATCAGAGATGGGTTGTGGACACAAGAGGATTCATCATCTCATAGATTGGGACCATGCAGTGCCAAAAATAATAAGCGATAAATTCAAGAAAGGATAACAGTTATGGGAAGAACAAGACAAAAGCCGTTTCGCAGAGTACACACGCGAAAGATTGACAGAATGGTTGCAAAAAACAATATGCACATTTTAGGTATTTCAGTGCATGATTGCATCAAAGCTGGAAGATTTTCTGATGCATGGAAAGAGTATTCAAAAGAAGTTAAAGCGTAAAGGAGAGACATCATGGCAGGGAAGAAAAAGACAGAGACAAAGACAGAAGCAGTAAAAGCAAATGCGCTGACGATTTCAGCGGAGACATTCAAAACATTGGTAAGCAAAGCTTACAAGGGAGTAGGTAATAACAAGCTTTTACCACTTACACAGTTGATGTGCATCAGAGTAAAAGATGGAGAGCTTACGCTGATTGTGTCAGATGAGACAGGAACCAATTATCTGTATGTGAGACAGAAGAACATTGAAGGAGAGTTCTATGCCACAGTGCTTGCTGACCAGTTTGCAAAGCTGATAGAAAAGCAGACCTGTGAGAAAATCACGATGGAAGCTGATGCTGATAAGCTTAATGTTACAGGTAACGGAAAGTACACTATAGCTTTACAGTATGACGAAATGGGAAATTCCATACAGTATCCTGACCCGATTAGTGACTTAGTGATGCCTGAAGCAGGAACGGGCAATATCAAACTTTCAGTGGTATCAAAGATGCTTAATTCTGTAAAGCCCGCGCTTGCTGTTTCGATGGATGCACCATATCTTACAGGTTATTATGCAGGAGACATCATTGCCGCGACAAACGGAGATGAGATGAGCATTTACAGTGCAGAGCTTATGGAAGAGCCTGTAATACTGTCTCCGACAGTTATAGAGCTGTTAGCATTGTCAGCTGATGATAAGTTTTCAGTCGAGAGATACGATGAGGGAGTGCTTTTGTTCTACGCTTCAGATATTCAGATTTACACACATGCGATGGAAGGTATTGACGATTATCCCGTAGAAGCACTGAAGCAGTTTAAAGACGCAAATATGCCTTACAGCTGTAAGCTGTCAAAGAATGCACTGATGCAGGCGCTTGATAGAATATCATTGTTTATAGGTGCATATGATGACAACGCAATCAAGCTGACATTTGATGGTAAAGCTGTCAAGATATCATCACTTGCAAGCACAGGCGTGGAAGATATTACGTATATGTCAGGAAGTAAGGATAAGTTTGAATGTACTGTTGATTCTGTAGCATTTACAAAGCATGTAAAAGCGCAGTCCACAGATACTGTAGAACTTCAGTTTGGTGATGAGTCAGCAATCAAGCTTATTGATGGTGATATCGTGCAGATTTTGAGCTTGTTTGAGGAAGATAATGCGTAAGCTTAAAGCTTGATAAAATAAGAGGTCCGAGAGGGTCTCTTATTTTTTTGAAAAAAAATTTAAAAAAAGTGTTGACAAATGGCTAAACGTGTTATATAATGTTCTTGTGATTGAGAGAGACAGCGACAGAAAAGTGAGGTACGAGATATGAAGAAAACAAACAAAGTTAATGTGTACATCGAGTTCTTTAATTATTGCGGAGAGGTTCAGAGCAAAGATTTGATAGCAACATTTAATTCAGTTAATTGGGCAAATAAGTTTGTTGATGCTTGCAAAGATGATATTGATGATAGATTTTCAAGATTTGTAATAGAGTGAGGTACGAGATATGACAAAATACAGAGGCTACTACATTGACCACGTTGTTTTCAATAGCAAGAAAGATATTGATGAGCATATTAAGAACGAGCTTATATCTGGTGTTAAAAAGCTTATGAAGATGTTTCTTAGTGCAAGATACAGCGCAGAGGAAAAGATGATTATTTCAGCTTCAATCACCGATAAAGAGCGAATACTTCAGAAAGAGTGCGGGCTTACTGGTGCAGAGATTGAAGAAATCGAGGACAGCTGTTATTAATGTTCGGATTCAACAGTGCTTGGTTTGCGTGAAAGGAGAGACAATATGAAAGCTTTTGGAAAATGGTTAGTTATGGCGACAGTAAATGGTAAGTCAAGAATTGCACATCCGGGTTTCAAGACAAAGAAAGAAGCAGAGATAACGCTTGCATCAGCAGGATTTAAGAAAGTAGATGAGAATCTGTGGGAAGATAGCTTAGGACAGCAGTTTTACATCGAGAAAAATAAAAAATAAAATTTTTTCAAAAAAGTTGTTGACAAATACAAAAACGTGTTGTATAATGTTCTTGTCAGTTGAGATGAGACACTTGAAAAATTCGTAAGCATCGAAAGGAGAAATGATTATGGTATTAACAAACATTCTTTCAGTTATTGTTGGTTGGGAGCAGATTCGCATTGAAGATACAAATGGCAATTTGATTTATGAAGGAGCTTGTGCAAACTTCAGAGCTACAACAGACCCCGATGAGCTTTACAAGACCCTTATCCGCACAGTTGAGCGTGTAATCAGTTTTACAGATGACAATGACAATTCATACATCAGCATCACCATCGCGTGAAAGGAGGAAAGCTTATGAATAAAGAAATCAGAGATTTTGAAGATGTAAGGCGTTCACTTCTTGACAGCATTGAGACAGCAAAGCTTGAGAAAGAGCTTTGGTCAAAAGTCAAGATTCTGAAGAAGAAAGATGGTTCAGATTTTGCTTCAAGAGCAAAGAGTTTCAAGAATGCGAATTATGGGTGTGAGAGATATTCAGATGACCACCATCCGGTACTTACTGTGAGTGGTAGAAACAGTCGTGGTGTGAATTGTAGTTATACGATTTGGGCTTACATCAATGTTACTGATTTACCGAAAGATGACCCGCGCAGAGAGAAAGCAGATAAACCCTATTACAGTTGTACGATTCCCACTTATCTATACACGCCTGATGAGCTTTTTGAACAGATAAAGAAGCGTATTAGTCAGCTTGATTATCTGATTGTATCACTTGAAAAACAGCTTGAAATGAGTAAAACACTTTATAATGAGCTTGTTGATGCAGTTAAGAAGTCGCTGGAATGTATCAAGAATCAATGCAAAGAATTTAGGGAAGATGATAAAAAATACCCGTGTTCTTTAGAGTACAATCTTGGATATGTGCTTGAAAACAATATACTACAGTGGTTAATTTGGAGATGACATGAACAAAAGACCTACGAGATTTTATAGCAACCGTCAAGAAAAGGCGGTTGCTAAAGTTATTAAAGGAAAGCAGACAGCAAACAGCGGAGCTACAGAGTTTAAAAAGGGTGATGTTACGACAGAAGATTGGCTGATAGAATGCAAGACAGCAACGACAGAAAAAGCATCATTCAGCATCAAACGTGATTGGCTTGATAAGAACAAGGAAGAAGCATTCGCAATGAATAAAAGCTATAATGCTTTATGTTTTGACTTTGGTGATAATGTCAGTCGCTATTACATCATAGATGAAAAGACTTTTAAGGAGGTATTACAATGGACGCAACACAATTAAGCATTATTAAGCAGAAACTTGAAGATGGCGAGAGAGTCACAAGTATGGAAGCTTTTGACTTAGGCATCACAAGACTTTCGGCAATCATTCATGTGTTGAGACATCATCACGGAATGAATATTCTGACCAATATGTGTACTACGATAAATCGTTATGGACATGTAACTAATTACGCTGAATACGCACTTGTAGGAAAGGGGAAATGATACATGTACAAAGTTATGAAAGCATGTTTATTGATTATCAAGATAGTGCTTGTTGTAGGATTTATATTCGGATTGATTTGTTTCTTTTCTGAGACATCTGAAGCGAGTGGACTTACATCACAGATTAAATTATGGATTACTGGTATAGTCATCTGTTTAGGGTGTGGATTAGCTTTAGCATTTATCAAGTATGAGGAGGAAAAATGATATCGTTAGCAGTAAAATATAGACCTAAGTCATTTGATGACGTAACAGAGCAGGAGAGCATCAAAGTGATTTTGAAGCAACAGTTGGAGAGTAATGAAGTAAAACATGCATATTTATTTTGTGGTGGAGCTGGTACAGGTAAAACAACATGTGCGCGTATTTTTGCATCAGAGATAAATAAAGGCAAAGGCAATCCTATTGAGATGGATGCCGCGTCAAATAGTAGCGTGGAAGATGTAAGAAACATCATTCAGCAGGCAAAAACAAAATCACTTGATAGTGAATATAAGGTGTTCATCATAGATGAGTGCCACGCAATCAGTTTAATGGGTTGGCAAGCTTTTCTGAAGCTTCTTGAAGAGCCACCTGCTAAGAGCATTTTTATTTTCTGTACAACAGACCCGCAGAAAATACCTAAGACGATTCTTTCAAGAGTACAGAGGTATGATTTTCAAAGGATAAGTCACCAAGGTATTGTAAAAAGGCTTGATTGGATATTAGCACAAGAAGTTGAAGTAGGAAATATACCGACAGGTGACCATCAAGATTTAGAAGCAGTTGAGTACATAGCAAAGATAGCAGATGGTGGTATGCGGGATGCAATCACACTTATGGATAAAGCTTTATCTTACAGCCTTGACTTGACACTTGAAAATGTTGTGAAAGCACTTGGTGTTACAAACTATGATACTATGTTTCAGTTGACAGATAAGTTGGTGTATGGTGATACTATGGCGATGTGGTCAATCATAGACGATATACACGCACAGGGCAAAGATTTAAAGCGATTTATCAAGAGCTATGTGCAGTTTTTACTTGATGTCAACAAATACGCACTTGGATGTGATTGGAAGCAGATGAACATACCAAGACTTGATGAGTATGAGAAGAGACTTGATAAGTGGTTAAAAGATAACGACATCTTTACGGATTTGCTGAATGAGATTGTAAAGATTGATAATGATATCAAGTATAGTTCCGCACCTAAATACGACATAGAAGCAAGATTACTGCTTTGGATAGAGGGAGGCAAAGAATGACAGGTCAGAAGAGATTACAAGATATATTTAAGATGCTTATACACAACAGCGATTTTCCAAGATTTTGCATCTTAACAGGACAGGTAGGAAGTGGTAAAAAGACAATGTGCGATTGGATAGTCGATGAGTTCAGAAAATGCAATCCGTCAATCACATCATATAAGCTTCCTGATGTCAAGATAGATACTATACGAGAGATGATAGCTACGAGCTATCGCGCAGTGAATCCAATTATCTACATAATCGCAGATGCGGATACAATGTCAGTACAAGCTAAAAATTCACTATTGAAGATAACGGAAGAACCACCAAATAACGCTTATTTTGTTATGACGCTGGAAAGCACGGAAATGACTTTAGAGACAGTTAAGAGTCGAGCATCGATATTTCAGTTAGACCCATATACTTCCGACGAAATTAGAGCATATTCCAAGCGTTTGGGAGTATCTAAAGCAGATGAGCTTGGCATGATTTGTGATATATGCGATGTTCCGGGAGATGTCGAGCATATGCTGATATATGGAGTTAAGGATTTTTATGGGTATGTCAATAAGGTCATTGACAACATTGATACAGCTGATGGAGCAAATGTTTTTAAAGCATCTGTCAAGTTAGCTTTACGAGACGATGAAGGATATGATGTAAAGCTGTTTTTACGAGCATTTATGGCAGTGTGTGCGGAGCGTATGAAGAAAGAGAATCCGCTTAAATATGCGACAGGTACATCAATCACAAGTAAGTACATGAGTCAGCTTGGCATTAGAGGTGTATCAAAGTCAATGTTGATTGATGCTTGGATAATCGAAATGCGAAGATATTGGACGAGGTGATGTATATGACACTTGCAGAGCTGAAAGCTGAAATGATGTCAGGTAGAATGCGTCAGATATACATTTTTACAGGCACCGAGATTGAAGTTAGAGGAATTTATCTAAAGCAGATAGCAAAGCTTGGCAAGTTTGAAATCAAATGGATTGATGAAGTTTCAGACATAATACAGTCAAGCAGAAAGAAATCCATGATAGCTTCAAAATCATTATATGTTCTGTCTGAATCATCAGAGATTTTGAAAAATGATAAAGCACTTGAAGCAGTGCAGAGATGCATAGGAAAAAATATGCTTGTGTGCATGTTTACAACGCTTGATAAGCGCGTTAAACTGTACAAGCAGTATAAAGATATCATCGTAGAATTTGAGACGCTTAAAAGCGAAATCCTGAAGAAGTACATACAAAAGGAAATCGGTCTGTCAGATAAAAACTGTACGAGATTGATGGAGATATGTGAAAACGATTATGGTAGATGTCTTTTGGAGATTGATAAGATAAAGAGATTTCATATAGTCACAGAGCGATTATACGACCAGTCTTTTATATCATTACTTCAAGATGGAACGATATATCAGCCCGCCAAAGATGTTATCTTTGATTTTGTAGATGCTGTAATGCAGAGAGATGCCTATACGGCATTTAAGCTGATGCAGGAAAGCTATGACAGCGGTGAAGCTACGTTGGTGATGATATCGAATCTATACAGCAACTTTAAAGCGACATTGCAGGTAAAATCGTGCAAAAGTCGAGACATCGCAAAGAGTACAGGATTAAACACTTGGCAGATAAACAACGCTAAAAAACACATAGGCAATTATTCTGTCAAAGAGCTAATCAATGCAATGCAGATTATACGCAATGCAGAGGTTGGTATAAAGTCAGGATTGATTGATGAAGAGGTAGCAGTACCACAGATTTTAGTAAATATTTTATGAGGTGATATATGGCAAGAAATTTAAAAAATCTTGTAAAGCTTGTAAACAAAGCTACGGAGCAGATGCCAATAGAAAAAGCATTCTTGCAGGACTTAAAGCGTAGCATAGAGCTTACAGCAAGTAAAAACAGAGGTTCGGGCAGTAGAACATATAAGCCGAGCGCGATGCATTGCATACGACAGATGGCTTATATCATTTATGGAAAGCCTGTAGATGAAACGCCTGAATCTTATATGAGTATAGGAATATGCAATTCTGGAACAGATACACATCAAAGAATACAGCAGGCAGTGCTTGATATGAAAAGTAATGGCATGGACTGTGAGTATATCAATGTTGCCGACTTTGTGAAAAGCAGAAATCTTGATTATTTGGAAATTAAACAGGAGCCGGATTTTGAGCATGGTTCATACGAGACAAAGCTTTATCACAAAGAGCTTAACATGAGCTTTTTATGTGATGGTATAATCAAGTATATGGGTAAGTATTATATACTTGAGCTGAAAACAGAGAACGCGAACAAGTTCTATAACCGCGAGAGTGTGAATCCTGACCACTTCAATCAAGGAATAGCTTATTCAATCGCGTTGGGAATCGATGATGTTGTCTTTGTTTATATCAACAGAGATACATCGGATATGAAGTCGTTTATGTTTACGCCAACTGATGATATGAAGCAGGACCTTGTTGGCTTGATTTCAAACTGTGACAGCTATATCAAGAAGCTTAAAATACCGCCTAAGCCTTTGAATATCAGCAAGAAAGCTTGTGAGTATTGTGGATTTAAAACACAGTGCAGAAAGGACGGATAATGGCAGTAAACAGGGGCAAGCAGTTTGAAAGCAAAATCAGAGAAGCATTTGAGAAAGTTGACGGAGTCAGCATTGATAGACTACATGACCAGACAAATGGTTACCTGGGAAGTTCAAATATCTGTGATTTTATCGTGTACCGAAAGCCGTTCGAGTATTACTTTGAGTGTAAGAGTGTACATGGAAACACTTTGAGCATTCACAGTATTCCGAAAGCAGATAAACATGGTGTGTTGCATGGCTTTTATGGAAATATCACAGATACACAGTGGGAAGGGTTGCTTGAGAAGTCAAAGATAGTGGGAGTTACAGCAGGAGTTATATGTTGGTGGGTTGACAAAGATGTTACAATGTTTTTGAGCATTCACTTGTTAAAGTATCTGTATGATTCTGGATTTAAGAGTATTCCATACAATCTCATTGAACAGGCACCAACGATTGACCTATACTTGAATCGAAGTGCCATTGAGATATCTGGGAAAAAGAAACGTGTATTTTTTGAGTATGATGTGGAACAATTTTTAAAGGAGGTGACTACTACATGTCAAAAATAAATCTCTATGATGAGATTAAATTGGACAAGGTGAAGGATATACAACTTCATGTTGAAAACAGTTCTAAGCAACTTAATGACATTGTAAACAGTATAATTCAACCCTATTGTAAGGATTTAGATGATTATGTGCTTTTTATCAAGGATTGTCTTGCAGATGGACAAAATCCACCTACAGATGCGGAGCTGGATGATTTTTGCATGAATCTTTCAACATACATCTACTTTGCAGGAGGTATGGTAGAACAGCTTGGAATCAGAGATGATATCGCAAGAGCTGTATATAAGGAGATGTATCATGCCACAAGAGCATCGCAAGACAAAGGCACTGTAGCTGATAAAGACAGCATTGCCGAGCTTAACAGTCAGCAAGAGCTATTAACGAGCATATGCTATACAAGAGCGTGGAAAACAATGAAGGCAAAAGTGGAGAACGCGCAAGAGCTTTTACAGAGCTGTAAAAAGGTTCTTACAAGACGTATGACAGAGATGGAACTTACGAGAATGGGAGGAAACTGATGGTAAGTTATACACACGCAAAGGGCGGATATAGTTTTGTTCCTACAGATGCTGGAAATAAGATAGGTAGAATAAGGTCAAAATACTTACCTAATCATCCGATGTACAAAGAAAATTATCAATTCTGTGTTCCTACAGCATGGATTAAAAATGGCTGGGTTACAGAAAAATCACGGGAGGAAATCTATGGGAAAAAAGCTTGATGAGCTTATAAAGAGTATTAACAAAGAGCAAAAAGAAGAAATCATGACCAGGGGACTCACTAATTATGAGCAGTTTAAGCGCATTCCGTTTACGAGTCCAAGAATGAATTATTGCACATATGGTGGTATACCTGAAGGCAGACTGATTGAGTTTTACGGCGAAGAAAGCGGAGGCAAGACTACATCAGCTTTGGACATTGTAGCAAACTTTCAGAACATGTATCCTGACAAAGATGTGCTGTGGGTAGATTCTGAGAACACATTTGATGTAGAGTGGGCAAGAAAGCTTGGTGTTGATGTAGACAGACTGTATATCATACAGCCAAAATCCCAATCAGCTGAAGAGCTTTTCCAGATGATTCTTGTGATGATAGAGAGTGAGGAAGTAGGATTAGTCATAATTGACAGTTTGGCCGCTTTGATGTCAGCACAAGAGATTGAAAAAGAGATTGGAGATGCTACATATGCAGGTATTGCAGGACCACTGACAAAGTTTAGCAAGAAAGCTGAGACAGCTTGCCATAAATATCATTGCACATTGATAGGCATCAATCAAGAGCGCGAGGACTTAAAGAGTCAGTGGGGTGGTATGAAAACACCCGGCGGTAAGTGCTGGAAGTTCATGTGTACTATGCGCTTACACTTCAGCAAAGGTAAATACATTGATGATAAAGGAAATGAACTTACACGAGGTGCAGAGAACCCGTATGGAAATATCGTGCTGATGAGTATTACAAAGACGAAATCATGTCCGCCATCGCGTAGAACAGGATTTTATACGCTGACATATTCAGACGGAATTGATTATATACACGACCTTATTGATGTGGCTATAAAATACAATATTGTCGAGAAGTCTGGAGCGTGGTATAAGATTGTTGATATCGAGAGCGGAGAAGTCATTAACGATAAATTGCAGGGAATGAGTAAGGTTAAAGACGCTTTGAGCTGTGATGATAATCTTTTAAAGTACGTAGAAGAGCTGGTAGACCATGCTATGAATATTGCGCTTGACAACGCAAGTATAAATTGATATACTGTTAATACGTCAACAGACATTTTTACTTCATAGTGTAACCCCATACACATTTTTATCTTTACCCGGGAGAGGAAGTCGTTAGAAACAACGACTTCCTTTCTTTTTTGTAAGAAATTTAAAATTAACCAAAAATTTTTCAAAAAAGTGTTGACAAATGATTAAACGTGTTATATAATGTTATTGTGATTGAGAGATACGACACAAGAAAGAACGAGGTACGAGATATGATGAATGAATTAAACAAGATTTGGAAAGAAAATACTGGTAAAGATTTGACAGAGCAGGAAGCTTGGAAGATGGTTGAGTTTGTAAAGATGGTTCTTGAGAATGCAGATAAAAAGCTTAATGAGATGCAGGAGGGATGAGATATGACAATTAAGATTAAAGATTGGATATACAAGAAGATTCAGAGCGATGCATTTACAAAAGGTAAGACAATTATTTGGGAAAAGCTTCTTGATTACGATGATAAAGGTGAGGAAATCGAGCTTTTCAGCATTAAGGTTAATAGTGTTGTGAAAGAGACAGAAAAGGCAATTTGTTATGATTGCTGTTATTGGTATCACGGAACATACAGTCAGAGAGTCAATTTTACTGAGTACACTGGTTACAAAGTATGGATTCCTAAGTCAGCAATAGCTTGAAAGGAGCGAGCCTATGAACATCGAAAAAATCAAGAGCGCATTAGCTAAGAAGTTTAAAGACGAGCAAAGCGGTTTTACCAAGAAAGACATCATTATCGAGAAGGTCAATAACAATGAGATTTGGATAAAGATGCGCGATTACGAAACAACGCCGATATCAATCAAGCAGGACAGAGATGAGTATTTCGGATATGTGCTTTTCATTCGTGATGAGTTTACCGAGGAATATATTGAGATGTGTGAAAGCAAGATTGATTATCCGTGGGAAAACGCAGTAAAGATTGTTGGATACTACATAGCATCGAGATTCTAAGACATCGAAAGGAGAAAACACTATGAGAGAGATTAAAAAATGGACAAAAGAAGCTGAGAGCATCAATGCGATTTTCAACGATAAGAAGTGGAGCAACAAAGGCAGTATTTACGATGCATACGGTAAGCCTTCAGCAAAGAAAGTCAGCATCTGGAAAGCGATTGAGAAAAGAGCAAAAGAGACAGCTGGCTACAATGATGACTTACGAGTTGTCAGCAGGAACGGGTACTTATTCAGCACGATGTACAGCTACACGATAGATGGAAAGACCTACATCGTGTACGATACAAAGAGCGATACAAAGATGACAGAGCTTGTTTGATGCGGAGGTGATTGCATGATTACAGCATTAAAGAATTGGAAAGGTTCGGTAGTAGTCAACGGAGAAAACTATGACAGCATAGAAAGCGCAATTTCAGCTTTTAAGACGTCTAAGGGCCCGATACATATAAAGTTATCACCGAAGAAGGAAACAGTGCTTAAAATCGATTCTGATGCATCACAGAGCATACAGAGCATTAGTCCAAAGCTTGGAGAGATTCAGATAACTGTTAAGAAGTACATGACAGAGACAGCAACCCCGCTTTTTGACTTCATGGCTAAGTGGAACAATAATAATCCCATGCCCATGCGAATAATGACAGGTACAAAAGAGAAAGAGACGCGAGGTATGGTTTACATGAAGCTTCATGGATTAGCTAAGCCTACAATTACTTGTTGCTGTTGTGGCAAAGAGCTTACTAACCCAATATCAAGAAAGTACGGAATCGGTCCTATCTGTCTTAGCAAGATAGGAATCAATCTTGATATAAATGATGTTGATGGCATCAGCGAAAAGCTTGTTGATGTAAAGTGGGAAGGTTGGATAATAAAGTCAGCGATTACAAAGGAGGAAGAGGTATGATTAGTGCAGAGTTTGAGAGTAAGAGAGTTGGTGCAAAAAATTGGCTTGATAATGTAGTAAAGCACCAGAAAGCTTTACTACATTACGGAAACAAGAATTACAACGAGTTTGGAATAACGATTGCTGGATTAGAAAAGTCAATACACATTTACAACAACGGAAATAACAATCTTGAGACTTTAGCTTTTTATCTTGGCAAGACCATAACATATGAGCCTAACGTTTATGACGATATGGGACGTATGTCGTTTGAATACGATGGATTTACAGTATTTCAGCTTTGGGAGAAGTCATGATATATAAACTTGAAAAGAGAGGTAGCAGTCTGGTGATACCTACCAGACTGTACAACTTCTTGATGCAGAATAAGATACCAATCATTTATGATTTTGAAAACAGCGGGATAAATCTTGATGAAGATATCATAGAACGCATCAGAACGCTTGGAAATGACGATTTCATATCTCAGACGATAAAATATACTACTGAGACACAAAAGACGCTTAAAACGCAAAATACGCGCTTACACAAGAGGAGGTTAATTTAACATGTTGAATATTAAAGCAGACAAAGATGGAGTAATGATTGAAGCAGAAGGAACAACCAAAGAGATGTTTGAAGCAGTAGCAACAGCAGTTGGTGGTGTTTATAAGCAGTCAATTAAGAATGCTAAAGCATCAATACCATTTGTATCTTTACCTGTATTACAGGAGGCTATACAGAGCAGACTTATTAAGCTGTTGAGTTTTGCGCTTGCTGATGCTGACAGAGAACTTAATGAGGAGCATGATAAAGAGGATATCAAGTCGGCAGATTTCACAAAGGATGAACCTATGAGTTTTTCAGAGTTCATGCAGAAGCTTATGGGTATGAAGGAGGACAATGATGAAGGCTGAAGATATTATAACTAAGTGCAAAGCACTTGTAGCAGATTCAAAATTGTATGATGAGCTGGTACATCAGGAAGGTAACTACGAATGGGAAATGGGCAGAAGCGTTGTTGGAGCACTACTGCCCGAGAATCATAATATTTTAAGTGAGTTGTTAGAATTAGGATTTATGGGAATTCCAGTTAGAGGTAACTATGTGAATCCTGATTGTTTAAAACTATGGAGAGAGATAAAATGAGAACACGTTTAGGACGCTGGGATAAATTAGTTATAAAAGATAAAATAGTATATAAATGTTCTGAATGTGGTAATATCGAGGATAAACCAAAGGAAAAATGCTGTATATGTCAAGCAATGATGTTGAAAACCGACGAAGCAGGTGATACAGAATGACAGACGAATCCATGAGTTATCTTGATGCATTAAAAGAGATTAAAAGGTTGAAAGAAACATTGGATAAGATAAGGGCAGAGATTGAGGAGCACACAAAAATCAATCAAAATTCAAATATAGATAGAGCAAAAGCATTATGTTGGTGTCTTGACGTAATTGACAAGTACAAGACAGAACGTGAGGTAAGGAATGAGCTTTGATAAAGAATGGAAAGTTGAAGCAACTATAGAGATTAAAACATCATTTTTATGCGACACAAAGGAAGAAGCGGAGAAAATGGCTAATGAGTATTTAACAGAATTGTGTACAGGGTTATATCCAGATTGTTGTTCCAACAGCTACGAAATTGAGAGCATATACAGTTATACAGAGGCAGGTGATACAGAATGAGTGTGATATTAACAGGTATGGAAATGCCGGAAAATTGCATACATTGTCCGAAACGAAAAGTTATATATTTCCCTTCTGACGATACAGGCTATTATAAAGACCACTATCAATTATGCCCTATGAACGAGGATGGATATTTAACGGAATCATGGTTCAATACAAAAAAATTAGAGAGTGAACCTAATTTTAAATCCGAACATTGTCCACTTAAATCTACGGATGAATTAATCCAAAGGCTTAATGCTGAATATGAAAGAAATGTTAAAAAACTGCATTGGCTTGAAGCAATCGGTTTCGGTAAAGCAATAGAGATAGTAAAAGAATATTTTGAGGCAGGTGATACAGATGGAAACAGTTGAGGTTGTGATTAGGATTCCGAAACGAGAAATAGAAGGAATTAAGAGATACTGTAAACGTACAGAAATTAAAATAAGTTCTTTAGAAGATTATATTTATCGCAGTATCGCAAATGGCACTGTACTTCCTAAAGGGCATGACGCTTTGTTAGATGCAGGTCAACTTATGGATTACTGCCAAAATCAGATAGAGGGACATAAATATGTTGATTGTAATGTAATAGCAAGATTCCCTTGCGTAGTCGAGGCAGACAAGGAGGTGAGTGAATGACGAATGAAGAAAGAAACAAAAAACTAAAGCATTTAATCACTTGTATGAAATGTGAAGTAAGTGGCAAAGTATGTGATGAAAATTGCCCTACTCAATACGAAGCCGGAAACTTAGGAGAGATTATAGAAAATCTTGAAGCAATATCTGAAATATTAGAGCAACAGTCTTGTGAGGATGCCATAAGCAGACAGGCGGTTAATGATTTAGTTGATGAATTGGCAAGGGCAATAAGTGATGAAAGATTGTGTATGTCAAGAGGAAGAAGTACCGCAACTATAATGCGAGACATTCTTCATTTACCCTCCGTCACACCAAAGGAAAAGACAGGAAAATGGATAAAGATACTGAATAAGAGAAGTGTTTGTATTGTTTTAAGATGTTCTGAATGTGGTAATTCACCAAAACACGCAATTAAAAGCAAATATTGCCCTAACTGCGGTAGCAAGATGGAGGTACAGGAATGAGCGTGGAAAACGGAAAGGTTTGTTGTAATTGTCGGCATAACGTAAGAAAAAAGGATATACATAACGGTGGTACTATTTGCCTTTGCGATATTGATAATGATAGATATTTAGGCTACACCGAGGTTATGACAGGTTGGTGTCGGCATTGGGCGAAAGATAAGGAGATTAAGAATGGCTAAAAGTATAACAATAGTGCAGGGACTACATGAGAAACTTGAACGGGCAATAAATGAATGTCCTTTAACATTAACAGAAATATGTAACCGAGCTAAAATATCAAGACACATGCTTTGGCAGTATCGTTACGATATGATAACACCAAGTGCTTTAGTATTAGCAAGATTAGCAGTGGTGCTGAATATCAGCACAGACTATTTGTTAGGCATAAGCACAAAGCAAACAATAACAGCATGAGGAGAATACATGATAAACTATATACGGATGCAGTGTATAGCACCTATAGTCTTAGTGCTGATACTTAAAGGCGTGATAACTTCACCATCACAATTAGGAGATGTAAATGCTACAGCACTTCAACACTTATCAGGAACTATGGCGATAGAGAATGAAAATCCTGGTGGTTATAGTGAGTTGCAAGATATGATACGATTACTATTGACAGGTGCAGTTGTAATAAACCGAGTAAATTCACCAAGATGGAGTGGTGATACAATAGAGAAAGTCATACTTGCAAAAGGTCAGTATGCAAGTGTAACACGTAAAGGATTTAAAACACGGCAAGCAAAAGAACGAACAGTGTTATTAGCAAAATACCTACTGATATATGGAACTAAATGGGTATGTCCAAAAAATGTAGTATATCAAGGACAAGGTAAAAACGGTTCAAGTGTATATTTGACCATCAAAGTAAAAGGAGATAAACCAGAATTATTCTGTTATGAGTGAGGTGATATCATGATAGAGATATCAAGAGTGGAGCTGTATAAAGTCTGTAAGCGATGTGGTAAAAAGTTGAAAAAGCTTGAATATAGACAGCGAGGATATGGCAAGATATGTTGGGAGAAAATAAAAAAGAGTAAGCGACAAAAAAAGTTGTTTACTTTTTCTTGATTTTGTTATATAATGAATTGTAGATGAGTATAGGTTTTTGCAGGAGGTGAGATATGCCTGCTTCTAATCGTGTGATGATACACAAGCTACAAAACGCGATAAATCAAAGTGGAGGAAGAATCCTCTATGAGAAATCGCAGTTTTTCAGTAAAGACCAAAATCGACCAATCACTATATACAAAATCTGTCAATCGTTAGATACTGAGACTAAGCACAAGAAAGAGAAGCTTTTTGAGTCCACATCAATGATTCAGATAGTATTCTTTTTACGTGATATCTGGTGTTACATTCAAGGTCAGGAAATACCAACAGATAATGCAGAATGGGAAATAATCAAGAAGAGGAAAAACATTGATTATAGCTTAGTTAAGATTGAGGAACGATGACATGAAAAACATAACAGAGTGGATAACAGTCAACGGACATCATGTACCAATATATGAGGGCGAGTCAAAAGATGACGCTGTTGGCAGATTTACCAAGATGATGGAAGATGACAGAAGAAAAAACAGTCAGATGTCAAAGAGTAAAGCTGAAGCAGATAAGAGAAATAAACAAGAACCGCCTAAGCGTTTACGTCTCAGCGATATACCTGCCAAAGATGCTAACAAGTTTTCTGACGTCTTGCATCTCAAGACAAAAGAGCGGTTTAGATTTAAAGAAGGCACAAGTATTACAGGTGCTTATGTATTTGCGGGTAAAGGTTGTTCCAAAGTATTCAGAGATGCAGAGAAGTACGCAAAGAGATATCCAGAGAGCGGTAAAAATCCCGAAGATTGGCAACATTGTGCTGGATTCGCTAAGATAACAAACGGCTCTAAAGTGTTAGATAGAGAAGTACATTGGGTACAGGGTAAAGATGGATATGTTCGTGAAGCATTTATCAAGATTCATGAGAAGAATCTTGAGGACAGAAAGTGAGGATGAAAATGTTACACAAAGGAAGTAAAGCTAAGTACATCGGAGAGACTAATGGAGCTTTTGAAAAAGGTAAGATTTATGAAGTACGTGGATATGACAGAGAGCTTGACGCGTGGGGAGTGATGTCAGATTTGGATGAAGTCTACGCAGTAGGAGAAGAAGATTTGGAAGAGGTAGAATGATATGTCTAAAGAGATAGAACAGTGGATAACTGTAAACGGTAACAGAGTCCCTATCATGAAAGGTCAGTCTAAAGCTGATGCAGTAAAGAGCTTTGTAGGAAAGCAGAGCAAGACAAAGACAGTATCAGACAAAACAGTTGATAAAAAGACAGCGACCAAGCAGTCAGATGACCAGAAGAGCATCGCCAAAAATGAAGATGAGAAAGACCAGCAGATAGCAAGAAATCAGAAAGAAGCAGATAATGCGAAGCAATCAGAAAATACCACAAAAGCTTTACAGACAGTTAACCCAGCATCATTTAATAAATCATTAGTAACTGCTAAAGAGAGCCGTCCTATTGCTGATAAGTGGAGAGTAGATGATACACATACAATAGAGGATTATAAAGCACGTGGTTGTGCATGTTATGTCAGTAAAGGTGGTTCTACAGTAGCAGTAGACAGAAATGGTGATATAATCAGCCTATGCAAGAATACCAATGATAAAATGAAAGGCAGAGAGCTGATGGCTGAAGCAGTAAAACTTGGAGGCAGAAAGCTTGATAGTTTTGATGGTAATCATGAATTTTATGTAAGCTGTGGATTTGAGCCTGTAAGTTATACAAAGTTCAATGAGAAATATGCGCCAAAAGGATGGAAAGAAAGCGGATGTGGTCGTGAAGATGTAGTATTTTACCGATATGTTGGTATTGGTAAAGTAAAGAATACAGACCTTGAAGAGTTTAAGAATAATAATAAGCCCTTTACGGGTGAAAATGGATATGATGATGCAATGAAGTATAGAGATAAATTCATAAAATAGTTGGAGGGTTTAAAGATGACATTACAGGAGTATACACAGTCGGTAAAGACATATTTTAAGCAGTGCGGTAATTATACTGATGCAGAGACAGATACCTATTTTAAGCAACCAGATGTAGACAGCCTGTTAAAAAAGCATTATGACGGATTCAGTAAAAGAAATATACCTGCATATATGCCACAGGCAACAGCAAGCTGTTTAGACATGATGTATTAATAAAAAGGAGCTGATACAATGGATAAAGACACTGAGAAGAAGAAAACAAAAAAATCGGCGGGAAAATCCATAAAAAAGAAAAGCACATCGAAAAGCTCCAAAACAACACATAGAAGTACATTAAAACTATTACAAGATACATACAAACAGGAAGAAGAAAAAAAGCAGAAAGAAAAGAAAGCAAAAACAGAAAAGAAAACAGAAGAACCAAAGAAAGAAAAGAAACCAAGAGTACAGAGACAAAAAGGATTCAAGCAGAAAAGAAACTGTCCAGATGTACTTAACCAACAGCAGAAATTATTCTGTATCTATTATGCAGAAACAAGCAATGGACAGCAGTCAGCCATAAGAGCAGGGTATAAGGAAACAACAGCGTGTAAGCAGGCATCGCGTTTGTTGACACTGGAGAAGGTGAAAAAGGAAATCGACCGACTCAATGCCAAGAAAGAGGAACATGCAATCGCGACAGCCGCAGACGTTATGAAGTTTTTGACCAAGGTGATGAATGGCGAAATCAAAGACCAATTTGGACTTGATGCGACATTAGCAGATAGAATAAAAGCTGGTCAGGAGCTTGCAAAGAGGACAGTAGACATAGACAACAGAGTTAAGGGTGTACCTGATAACGTCATGACAATAAAGCTTGATTGGAGGAAGAGCAATGGCGAAACTGAATGATAAAGAGATAGCTTATTACAAGAGTAAAGCCAAAGGCGCAGAGTTTACTGATGCAGACGCGAAGCAGGTAGATGCTGACAGATTGACACAGATAAGCAATATGGCCAATAGTGATGTCACATCAAAGAAACAGGCACGTGAACGGTCAGCGTTCAAGAATGATGCAGAGTTTAAGTATTACAATCTGGCATTATATGAGACAGCTTCAGCGATACAATATGGATTAATGTGAGAGGAGAGCATCATGGCAAAAGAGCGCGAACCCGAAAGATGGATAACACTAAAGGGTGGAAAACATATTCCGATATATGCTGGTGATACTGACGCAGACATCAAAAACAGAGTAGCGGAAGCAACAGGAAAGAAGTCTACGCAGAGCAACAAGTCAAATACAGCTTCCAATAGCTCTAAAATGACAGGAAACAGCTTAGATGCACATAAGAAAGATAAAGATATAGCTAAGAACAAAACAGACGCGGAAAAGCTTAATAATGAGTCTAAGTACAGAGATGAATTGGCAAAAGGCGATAAAGTCACAATGAGCAATGGCAAGATGATGTTTAAGGGCAAGGAAGTTGATAAGATAGACACATCAGAAGCAGGAAACGCTGGTGAACAATCATTTGCTGACCATCTTGATAAAAATGGTAATTTATCTCCTGAACGTGCTGAAGTACACAGACAGATTATGGAAAATTATTTCAAAGACCATAAGCCGTATGCGCCGGGTGAGGAAAAAGTCGCTATGTTTACGGGTGGTGGTGCCGCATCTGGTAAGGGTGTATTCAGTAAGAATATTGGAGATTTTTACTCACAGAATAAAAACCCGATGCTGATTGACCCTGATGATATCAAAAAAGCACTTGCTAAAGCTGATGGAAAAGAGATGGATGAAAGACTCACAGCGTATTATCATGAGGAATCTTCAGCACTTGCAAAGCAGATATACAACACAGCTTTACAGAACAACTATCCGACACTGTATGACGGTACAGCTACAGGCAGTGGAGTTTATAAGCTTTTAGATACCGCAAAGAAAGCTGGTTACAAGACCGAGATGTCATTTGTTTACAGCGATTTCAAAACGGTAAGACAAAACAGCTTGGATAGATTCGTGAAGCAGAAAAGACTTGTTCCATTGCATCAGCTGACAGCCGCACATAGAAAAGCATATGACGCGGTACAAAAGCTGTCTGGTGTTGTTGATTCACTTAAAGTATATGACAATGCTGGCAGAAATCTGAGACTCACAGCAGAGAGCAAAGCTGGAAAAGGTCTAAGCATAAAAGACCAAGCATCATGGAAACGCTTCAGCGAGTCATCTGGCGAGTTCACGCTTAACGAAAAGCAGATTGATAATTATATGCAGGACGTTTTAAAACTTAAAAAACAGTATAACATCTAAGCAGGCTACCAACCTGCTTTTTGCTGATTTTACAGGAAAGGATGCAGTCAGATATGCCACAAATTAATATCCCTCTCCGTGACTGTATTATACCTGACTTTTTTGATGTTTTAGAAGATATACTTGACCATCGACATAGCAGGTACATATTTCCGGGAGGACGAGGAAGCACAAAGTCATCATTTGTTGGTGGAATAGCGATACCGCTGTTAATCACAGCATACCCAAATATACATGCAGTCTGTTTTAGAAAGATAGCCAATACGATTCAGACATCGATATTCCCACAGGTAGTTTGGGGAATCTATCAGCTTGGATTGCAGGATTTATTTAAGATATCTAAAAACTATTCAACACCAATCGAGTACATACCAACAGGTCAGAAAATCTACTTCATGGGACTTGATGACCCGGACAAAGTAAAATCAATAAAGCCGGCATTCGGATACATCGGTATAGACTGGTTCGAGGAGCTTGACCAATTCGCGGGCGAGCGCGAGCTTAGAAAAGTAACACAGTCTACAAAGCGTGGTGGCGAGCTGTTTTGGGATTTCAGAACGTTTAACCCGCCTATCTCAAAGAATAATTGGGCTAATGAGTTTGTAGAAGGATATGAGCTGAGACCTCAAAAGTCTACACTGGTAGTAAGAACCACATATTTACAAGTGCCTAAGAGCTGGTTAGGACCAGAGTTTCTTGAAGAAGCAAACGAGCTGAAAGAGAAGAATCCGAGAGCGTATGAGCATGAATACATGGGAGTTCCTGTAGGAACAGGTGGAGATGTATTTCCGAATGCTTGCGATTTGGATATGACTAAGCTTGTATCTCATTACAACGGCATGGGAATTGAGGACAAAAAAGTGCCGATGTGGCAGACGTTCAGCGAGATATACAATGGAATCGATTGGGGTTTTGCGAGAGACCCGTTCCGCTATGTCAGAATGCATTTTGATATCAAGCACTTGGATTTATACATCTTTGATGAGTACAACACAGTAAAAACGCGAAATCAGGTTGTATTCGATATTTTATACAATGACCTGAAGAAAGTACGCAAGGATGAGCTGGTAATAGCCGACAGCGCAGAGGAAAAATCAATCGCAGACTTTAAAGCATATGGAGCATTCATTCGAGGCGCTGACAAAGGACCAGATTCGGTACGATATGGCATAAAGTGGTTGCAAGGCTTAAATCATATTTACATCGATGCAAGAAGATGTCCCGAGACCTATAAGGAATTTACTCAGTATGAATATGAGCAGGACAGAGATGGCAACTTCATAAGCGCATATCCAGACGAAAACAACCATTCAATAGATGCGGTGCGTTATGCATTACAGAAATACGCTAACAGAAAGGGTAATTGATATATGGTCAATGTGTTTGTAGCATGTCCAGAGCGTTGCGAAACAGGTGGAATAGAGCTTTTACATCAGTTATGCTGGGAATTGAATCAGCAAGCCGATATATGTGCAAAAATGTGGTATATCGCAAAGCAGTTGAACAATCCACAGCCAGAGCGATATACTAAAGCATATGGGTGTAATTACATCGTTACAGACAGTCCAGACAGTGATGCAGTTCTGATATTTCCAGAAATCTGGGCCAAGAAGATAGAGCGATTCAAGAACAATCGAAGCATTATTTTCTGGGAAAGTGTAGATAACTACAAGAAGTGGACTGGCAGAGATGCAGTTCCGAAAGAATACAATAGGATTTTGCATCTCACACAGTCATTTTATGCGTCAGATTTTCTCATAAAGAGCGGTATTGATGCGAAGCAGATAATTTATACAGGTGATTATATAAACCCAGCTTATTTGTCAAATATGAGCGTCACAGAGCGTTCGGATATTGTACTGTATAATCCTAAAAAGGGTATGGATTTTACGGAGCAGATAATATCACGAATGCCTGATGTGACATTTATGCCAATATGCAACTTGACACAGACACAGATTATAAGTCTGATGGACAGTAGCAAGCTGTATATTGACTTTGGTGAGCATCCCGGCAAAGATAGAATGCCAAGAGAATCAGCGTCCAGAGGTTGTTGTATAATCACAGACAGAGAAGGTAGTGCCAAATATCGAGACGATGTGAACATACCAGAGGAATACAAATTTGACAGAGACAGCAAGAACTTGCCAGCAATATGTGAGAAGATTCGGGAAGTGCTGAAGCATTATGAGACATGTAAGTCAGATTTTGATGGTTACCGACAGTCTATAAGACACGAAAGACATCAATTCCAAGAGGGTATAAAAGCACTTGCAAAGCGTATATACCAGCCAAGATTCAGCATCATAATTCCAGCTTTTAACGCTGAAAACCACATCCGAAAAGCGTTGAAAAGCATAAAAATGCAGATTTTTCGCGATTTCGAGTTGATAATCGTATGTGACAGTTGTACGGACAACACTGAAAGCATAGCCAGAGAATACACCGACAAAGTGTTTACAGTTGAAAATCACTGTGATGGACCAACGAGAAATAGAGGTATTGAAGAAGCTAAAGGCGATTACATACTCTTCATGGATGACGATGACTGGTGGATACATGAATATGTATTGACAGAACTTGACCGAAAGCTGAGAGAAGAGAACGAGCCAGATATTCTATGCTTCAGCTTTATTTTCAAAGATTGGCTGTATGCAAGACCACAATTACCAACTGGTGGGTATTGGATAGCGACATGGAATAAAGCTTGGAAACGCACAAGCATCGGAGATTCAAGATTTGGAAATGTACGTTCCAAGAGTGATGTGCAGTTTCATAGGCAGATGTTTTCAAAGCGATTGAGAGTGGTGGAATTTGATGCTTTGATGTATTACTATAACTGGTTGCGGAAAGGCAGTCAGACAGAGATAGACAGGAGAAAGTAAATGGCAAAATACATGATACACACATATCCGAAAAGGCTGTGGTATGTAGAGCAATATTTAATTCCATCAATGTTGGCACAAGGTATTGCAAAAGATGACATTACAGTGTATAATGACAGTAAGGGAGAAGGCAACTTGCGGGCTTGTATGAGCGCATTTGCAAGCTGTCCAAACGATATCGGAGGCACTTGGCATTTGCAAGATGATGTTCTCATCTGTAAAGATTTTAAGCAGAGGACAGAGTGGTATGATAACGGACTTGTGTGTGGATTCTCAAGTAAGCTTTACGATGGTGATGAAGCAAACAAGAGAGGAGCAGTGCCGAGAGCGCGTATGTGGTTTAGTTTTCCTTGCATCAGAATACCCAACATGTGGGCACGTTGGTGTGCTGAGTGGGTAAATAAATACATCATTGGAAATCCTGTTTACCGTCAGTATTGGGAAAAGGGAGTCAATGATGATTGGGCATTCAGACAGTATTTAAAAGAGTTTCAGCGTGATTGCTGTGCCTTAAATATAATGCCGAATCTTGTTGACCATGTAGACTATCTTTTAGGCGGTGGCAGTGGTGGAAAACGTAAAGAGCCGGTAAGAGCGCAGTATTGGACAGATGATGACTTGATAAAAGAGCTTGAGGAGAAGATACATGGCAGGAGTGAAAGCTTGGATAACAATTAATGGACAGCATATACCCATTATGGAAGGTCAATCGAAAGACGATGCAATCAAGAATTTTACAGCGCGTCAGAATGAGGTCAAAAAAGAGAATGACGAAAAGCAACGGCAGATAGATGCAAGCAAGAAACAAGCTGAGATACAAAAACGAGCCGAAGATAAAAATGCTTCCATGATTGATAATTTTGATATTAAGTCATTAGGACCACTAAAAGATGCTGATGATGTGGATGAGTTTATAGATAAAAATCTATCTAATAGATTGTTTAAGCAGTTTGGTGCAAATGAGGGTCTGGATTCCATACGGCAGTTGTGGTACGAGATGAAGCGTCAAGAAGAAATCAAAAATCTACATGAAATGTCGATGGATGATGCGATTGATAAAATTACGGACTCAATTAAAGCAAGTCATATTTCAGGCTGGTTTAGAAACGGAGACTCATCATATAAGCCTCGTATTGCCGAGCAAATGTTTTATAATAAAGGCGTACTTAATGCATCACTTAATGTGGCATATCACAATTATAAAACTGGTTTGGATAAAAATGAAAAACCTATGGATTATAAGACTTGGTTATATACGCCAATAACAGTTTATAGAGGAACATCTGGTCAAAAACTTGTTTCGGATGATGTGTTTACATCATATACACCAGATAAAAAGATAGCTGAGAATTTTGCATATGGTAAAGATGGAGCTACGGGTTCACAGCATGGTGGAGAGCCAAAAGTATCAAGTATGCAGTTACGACCAATTGATACGTGGGGACAGATGTCAACAAATGGAGAGCTTGAATACATGGTACCACTTACAATAGAGTCAAAATCAGACCGCAAAGAGCGCAAAAAATGAGGTGAAGTAAATGGCATTTTGGTCAAGTATAATATCAAAATTAAAGGAGATATTGAAGAAGATGATAGGAGCAAGGACAATCGAACAGACTTTACACGTAACACCTATTATGTCATCACAGATGGAACACGCTATACAGCTTTGGGCTGACATGTACAAGAATCAGGCTCCATGGCTTAAAGAACCTACTCCGCAGGACCCTGTGAGGATTGCATCGCTTGGCTTACCTGCAATGATAGCAAGCGAGAAGGCAAGGACAGCTTTGCTTGAGTTTGAAAGCGAGATTACCACTCCTACTGAAGAAGTCGAAAGACCTAATCCTAAATACAAAGAGCCTGAGCCTGATGAGTATGGCAATATCATGCCGAGCTTAGAGCCTAAGACAATTACAGAGGACAGAGCTATTGGTCCTACTGATAGAGCTGAATATCTCAACGAGCAATACAAGAAGCTAAAGAAACAGCTTAGAAAGCAGTTAGAGTATGGCATAGCAAAGGGTGGACTTGTTATCAAGCCGTATCTTGTAGCTAATGAAGTAGATGGTAAAGACACTGACTGGCAGATTGAATTTGACTTCATACAGGCAGACAGCTTTTTCCCGTTAGCTTTTGACGCAAGTGGACAGATTACAGAGGCCGCTTTTGTACAGACTCAGATAGAAAAAGACATCATTTTCAGGAGACTTGAATATCACAAGTGGAAGAATAACACAGTGACCATTATCAACAAGGCATTCAAGTCTACGACAAACAAAGGAAATCAAGATGATTTAAACGGATTGGATTTAGGTCAGGAAGTTCCTCTGTCGAGCGTATCGTCATGGAAAGACTTAAAAGAGACAGTGACTATCAAGAATATACAGAAACCGCTTTTTGCATACTTCAGAATGCCAGAAGCTAATACGATTGATACATCATCACCGCTTGGTGTATCTGGATACAGCAGAGTAAAAGACCTCATCAAAGATGCAGATTTTCAGTATTCAAGAATGCTGTGGGAGTATGAAGCAGGCGAGATGGCAATCGATATTGACCGTGATGCTATGCAGTTTAGAGAAGATGGCAAGGGCGGCGGACAGACAGTCATGAACCACTTACAGGCAAGACTTTTCAGAACTATCGACTTGGGCGAATCCAATACATATCAGCCCTACGCACCTACGTTGCGGGATTCGTCTTATATACAAGGACTTAATGCAATACTCATGAGAATTGAAGATGTCGCTGGATTAGGACGAGGCAGTCTTTCAGACGCTACAATGGAAGCTAAGACAGCAACAGAGATTAAATCCATGAAGCAGAGAGCATTCCAGACGAATAAAGACATACAGGATTCATTGGAAGATACTTTGCGCGATGTCATTTACATCATGAATGCATACTGTGACTTATACGACATCACACCCGATGGAGATTATGATGCATCATTTGAGTGGGACGATTCAATCTTGGTAGATGTAGATACCGAGCTGAATAAGAGATTATCACTCATGAATGCTGGTCTTGCAAGCAAAGTAGAAGTCAGAATGTGGTATTTTGGAGAGACAAAGAGACAGGCAGAGCAGGCACTTCAGGAAATCGACAAAGAGAACATACAGAGCGCAGAAAATGACATGATTATGGGAAGCAATAACGAGGATAATAATAACTTCAACAAAAACAAAGGAGGATTCGATTCATGACACTTAGAGACCTTTTATCAACACTGACCACACCCAGCGTAACAGTCAATATTCATGAGATGAGTACGGGAGCTGAGATTGTAAGTTTGAAATCGACAGGCTTTGAAAGTCTTTCCAGTGATATCAAGGAGAGCGAAGTAAAGCATTGGGAGCTTTTAACACCCGTGCTGAGTATCAAGGCTATAATCGATACTACGACCACAACAAACGCAGAGGAGTAAAATGTTACCAGATGATGCATTAAACAGACTCATAGAGCCTATAATCAATCGACAGCAGAGAATAAACACTTGGTTAATCAAGAAGATAGCACAGCGCATAAAAGAAGTTGGCGAGGTGCTACCTTCTGATGTCCAAACACTGATTAATCTAAGAAATACAGGCGCAGATGCAAAGAAGATAATGGAAGAGCTTGCAAGTCTTACAGCTTTACAGGTTGCAGATATACAGAATCTGGTAAGATTTGTTGCTAAAGATGCATACAGAAGCGCAAAGCCATTCTATGATTTTAGGAAGAAGTCATATATACCATATGATGAAAATACAGTGTTGAAAAGACGCGTAGAAGCTATGGCGCGTCAGACATCAGACAGCTATAAGAACATCGCGAAAGCACAGGCTTTTATGGTCAGAGACCCTAAAAATCCTAAGAGATTCATACCAACAAATGTTGCCAGAACATATCAAAGAATCGTGGATGAAGCAGTACAGGCCGCATCTGGTGGAGTTGATTACAGGACAGCGATGCACAACACTTTAAAGCAGTTATGCGAGAATGGTATACGTTATGTAGTCTACAATACAGAGAGTGGAAGAACATACGCGCAGAGACTTGATACAGCTGTCAGGCGAAATCTTCAAGACGGAATGAGAGCTATAAACCAGCAGATGCAGAATATAGTCGGTGAAGAGTTTGGAGCTGATGGTGTTGAAATCTCAGTACATATGAATCCCGCTCCTGACCATGCAGAGATGCAAGGGCACCAGTACTCAAAAGCTGAATTTGAGAAGATGCAGAACGCTGAAAACTTCAAAGATGTACAAGGCAGAGAATATCAAGGCTTTGAAAGAGCTGTAGGCACTTTGAACTGTAGGCACTTTGCGATATCAATAGTTATAGGTGTTGAAGGTCAGACGTACACAGATAAACAGTTACAGGAAATACTCAAGAAGAATCAAGAGGGATATACATTTCCAAATGGTAAACATCTCACAATGTATGAATGCACACAGCGACAGCGAATGCTTGAAACAAAGATAAGACAGGCTAAAGATGGTCAGATAGCCGCACAAAGCGCAGGAGACATGGAATTAGCTAAGGAATATCAAGTCAAGATAAATAGATATACCGCAGAATACAGCGCGTTTTCCAAAGCTTGTGGATTGTCTATGAAGCTTGGCAAGATACAGGTAAATGGTTACAAAAAAATTTCGGTGAAATGATAAAAACCACTTGTATTTTTCACCAAAAGATGCTATACTACAAAGTGAGAATAAATATTCTCAAAGGAGGTCGCTTATGGAAAACATACTGCCCTCAATTATTACTGGTGTTTTAGCGTTGATTGGAATAATTTTTACCAATATCATGTCGAATAGACAGATTGAGCATAAATTGGAAATCAATCAGTCGGAGATGAATATTAAGCTTGATTATATCACAGCACAGGTGGAAAAACACAGTGCTGGTATCGAGCAGGTACCCGTCTTAATTGAGAAAGTACACAATCTTGAAAGACGCATGGAATCAGCGGAAAAGCAGATATCAAAAGGTTGAATAGCCTGTTGATATATACGACCAGCGTAAAGTCGTTTAAAGAACGCACATTCAGCGGACACTGTAATCCGCGTTTACAAATAACAGACATAAAGAATGGAGGAAATTTATGAACATCAAAGAAATTTTTGACAAAGCAGAGAATGGCGTATTGACTTATGAACAGTTTTCCGAATTAGCTAAAGCTGGCAATGCTAAGTTTGCTGATTTGAGTGAGGGCGCATATGTGTCCAAGAGTAAGTTTGATGCCGAGCTTGAGTCAAAAGCAAGAGAGATTGAGACTCTTACAGGTACAATCTCAACACGCGACACAGACTTGGAGACTCTAAAGAAACAGCTTGAGAGTGCAGGCGCAGATACTACAAAGCTTGCCGAGCTTACCACACAGCTTCAGACTTTACAGTCTAAGTATGATGAGGATTCAAAAGCTTATAAGAAGCAGTTACAGGAGCAGGCCTATAAGTATGCAGTTAATAGGTATGCTGATGGACAGACGTTCTCAAGTACGGCCGCTAAAAGAGACTTCATACAGTCTATGCTTGCAAAGCAGTTAAAGATGGAGAATGACTCCATTCTTGGTGCTGATGACTTTTTGAAGTCATACACCGAAAGCAATCAGGACGCGTTCATTACTGAGATTGACTTAAATCAGTTTAATGAAGGTTCTGAGAGCAAACCGCAGTTCGTAGGTTCTACACCCGGAGCTGAAGATGTAAACGCAGGTGACCCGACTGGAGGCTTTTTAAATGCGATGCACTTTACGCCGATTAGACCTATGCCGTAAAATCATTTTTATATAGGAGGAAAATACTATGCCTTATGTAGCACCCGCAAACAATGGCACAACCGCACAGGGTGGCATCAATTATGCTACCGAGTATTCAAGAGCGTTATCACAGATGTGGCCTTACGTCCTCAACTTTGGTAAGCTCTACAGCACACCTAACAATGGTAGATATCGTTGGACAAGTGCAAAGACTATCGAGATTCCCAGCATTTCAACTTCCGGTCGTGTTAATGCTGACAGAGATACCGTAGCATTTGCACAGCGTAATTACGACAACGCTTGGGAGCCCAAGACCCTTGAGAATCAGAGAAAGTGGTCTACACTTGTTCATCCTATGGACATTGACCAGACCAACATGGTAGCAACCATCGCTAACATCACTAACGTATTTAATACAGAGCAGAAGTTCCCCGAAATGGATGCTTACCTCATTTCCAAGATTTACACAGATTGGCTTGAGACAAAGAATCCTCGTACTCAGGAGACTCATACTCCTGATACCACAGTTCTTACTCTTCAGAATGTCCTCAATGTATTTGATGACTTAATGCTGAAGATGGATAATGCAATGGTACCTCCTACAGGTCGTATCCTGTATGTAACCAATGAAGTTAAGAAGCTCATCGGCAATGCTGATAAGATTTCACGTTCAATGGACATCACTTCAGGACCTAACGCAATCGACCGTAGAGTAAACAGACTTGATGAGGTTGAAATCATTGGTGTTCCTTCAACACTTATGAAAACAGCTTATAAGTTTACTACAGGTTGGGAAGTAGCTCCCGGAGCAAAGCAGATTAACATGTTCCTTGTTCATCCGCTTGCAGTCATCACACCTGTAAGCTACACCTTCTCAAGACTTGATGCTCCTTCAGCAATGTCAGAAGGCAAGTATGTTTACTACGAGGAGTCTTTCGAGGACGCATTCATTCTTAACAAGAAGTCAGATGCAATTCAGTTCAATATCACTGATGCTGGCACAACCGGCACTACAGAGACAACTGAGACTACCGAGACCACAGAAACAACTGAATGATAGTTGATAAAAGGAGTCAGTTATGACAGACGCTAAGACAGTTACAGTAAAGCGCAGGAACGTCTATTTAGACGTTCCTGTGGATGCAGTAGACAAATATATGTCTAAGGGCTATGATGTCGTGGATTCGCTTGGAAACGTGATTAAAGAGCATGTTCCGAATGACCCTAACTCATTAAAGTTTGCATATGATAAGCATGTGGCAGAAATCGCTGATTTAAAGAAGCAGATAGCAGAGCTTAAAGCTGAAAATGCAAAGCTCAAAGCTGAAAATGCGGAGCTTAATGCTCCAACTTCAAAGTCAGTTGTAGAGACCGAAGCCACAGCTGAAGTCGAGAAACCTGCATCTAAGAGAACTAAGAAAGCAAAATAATTGGAAGGTGGTGTAGTCAATGTATCTGACATATCTTGAATATCAGAATTATGGTGGAACAGCTGATGAGACCACCTTTAATGATTTAGAGTTTGAAGCTTCTTCCGTTGTTGATTGGTACACATTTAACAGGCTTCAGAATGAAAACGAATATCCTGAAGCTGTAAAGAGATGTGTTTACAAGATTATTCAGTACATTGTAGCACAACAGCAGGTCAATGGGCTTGATACAGCATCAGCGCAGAACAATTCAGAAGGCGCTGGAATCGCGAGTCAGTCCAACGATGGCGTATCTGTAAGCTATAATGTGCTTAATGCAAAAGATGTGGTTGAAAACAGTAAGACGCAGATTAAACAGATAGTCGACCAGTATCTTTCAGCTGTCAAGAATAGTCTTGGACAGAAAGTGCTTTATAGAGGAGTATATCCGAATGAGTAAATATCCTGTTTGGTGGGATACCACTGTTACAATCTACAACAAGCACACAGATGCAGTCACACAGCTGGTCACATGGTATAAGCATGTTGTTAATGGTTGTTTTTGGAAGTATGTACATGATAAAATAACAATCAGAGATACAGTTCTTGAGACAAACAGTACAGTATGCAGAATACGCGAGTCTGACAGCTTCAAAGAAAAAGGCGTATGGATAAATCTTCCTGCTGATGTTAAAGCTCAATTTTTTACACTTGGACAGGGAGATATCATCGTTAAAGGCGAAGTTGATGATACTATCAATGAATATGTTTCTGGACATCGCTCATCTGATGTGATTGAGAAGTACAAAGAATTGCAGGGTTGTTTTGAGATTGAAGTCGCCGCAGTAAATGTTGGGCCCGGTCGAGGACTTCCGCATTACAGAGCGCAGGGAGTATGACATGTCAGTATCGGTTGATATCAGCAACATAATATTACAGCAGTTACAGGATATTGTTGATGATGCAACTATGCTTGAAATTCATACAGCTTTTGCAAAGCGATGTGACCCGTATGTTCCTATGGACGAAGGTGCCCTTTCACAATCAGCATTTGCGCAGATAACTCCAGAATACGTACAATGGGGAAATGAAGCTGTTCCGTATGCACATTATCTGTATGAGGGTAATGTCTACGGGCCTAATATCCCGATATTTGAAAATGGTGTAATTGTCGGATGGTTCAGCATACCAAATATGCCAAAATCACCTACAGGTAGGTCAATGAACTACAGCACAGAAAAGCATCCGAGAGCTACAGCACATTGGGATGAGGTCATGATGCAGGAGCAGGGTGATGAATTTACCAAAGACGTTGAAAATATATTGTTGAGGAGGGCAAGAGAGATTTATGGCAGATAGTAAAGAAAAGGCAGTCATAGATTTTTTATGCACATGCCCAGCAATACAGAGCAATCCTTTATTCTTTAACTTTATCAATGCAAAAGATGATAACAAGCAGATTGTCACGATGGGCAATGATAAGAACATCAACAGACCCTATATTGATGGCAGTGTGATGAAGCGTTATAGCTTTACGCTGATTGATTATAGGTCAGTCAGTTATCAGGCAATCGTTAAGACTCAAGGTTATACAAATGAGAATGTGCAGGAGTATGCAGATATACAAGAGATTATCGATTGGATTGGCGAACAGGAAGAAGCTAAAGTCTATCCCAATTTTGGCAGTAAATGTCAGATTGAGGAAATGCGTGTTGTAACTGATAATCCTGTATTGAACGGAGTGGACACGCAGTTGAAACCTGCGTTAGCAAAATACAGCTTTACTATTCAGATTGACTATATCGACAATAGCAAAGTAATTACTTAAAGGAGGAAAATACAATGGGTTTTGAGTTGACTACAGGTCAGAGAGCGGATAGAAAACTTCTCATCACTGTGGCTGAGTGGACTGAAACAGGTAGTGTATCACCCAAGAGACAGATTCTCGGACAGCGTATCGAGTCATCACAGATTGATTACAATCATGATATTTCTACCATAACCGATATTCTTGGTGAGAACTATACTGATGTTAACAAGTCACAGCCTCAGCAGAGTTTCGAGCCTTTCACCATCACAGGTGGAAATGATTTAGCAGAGTTCCTGAATGAGAAGAGACGTAGAAACGCACTGTCAGAGCTTGGCGATTTTACAGTTTATGTTATCACAGCATTCAAGAAGCAGGATGGAGAATATCAGGCTGAGAAGCATACCGGTTGTACAATCGTTTATAACAGCATCGGTGGTGATACCAAGACTGATATGCCTATTACTGTTTACTTCAGTAACAAGATTACTACAGGTACTGTAGATAAGCTTACTTCAGACTTCCAGTTTACACCTGACAGCACTACCACTACTACATCAGGTCTTTGATGTAGTATAAGGCTCCGTACTTTTTAACACAATTAAATAACATTTGATATCACAGGAGGATTGAATTATGGAACAGAAGGTTTTAAATCTTGATTTATCGTCAACTAAAGGTACTAAGATTCAGGTGGATGGTAACCCTGACAAAAGCTTTACACTTAATCTTTCAGATTTTGGCGTTTACAATCGTATGCAGGACGGTTTGAAGCAGTTATATGATACGTTTGCAGAGCTTAAAACAAAGATGGGTGATACAGCCGAGTCAGAGGAGCCCGCTGATGAGAGTGGTGAGGACATCTCAAAATTCTTAGATGTAATGAAAGAGATGGACTTAAAGATGCGAAACATCATGGACTATATATTCAGTGCTCCAGTATCTGAAGTATGCGCTCCCGAAGGAAGCGGATATATGTTTGATGTAATTGATGGCGAGTTACGTTTTGAACACATCATCAACGCACTCACAAAGCTTTATGAAAACAATATTAACAAAGAGTATTATGCTTTAAAGTCCCGTATCGATAAAAAGCTTCCCGCTTATGTCAAGAATGGGAATAAATAATCATGCTTGAGTATGAGTTACCAACTTCTGTGATACTCAATGATACAGCCCACGCCATACGGAGGGACGGAGACTTCCGTATGGTTCTGGACTGCTTTAGATTATTACAGGATGCAGAGCTTGAAGAAGATGAGAGAATATTGGCTTGTTTAGTGGTATTCTATGATGGGTTGAATGATATCAATGACATTCAACAGCTTGGCGACATAGAAGAGGCAGTCAAGCAAATGTTCTCCTTTTTTAATTGTGGTCAAGAAGAAACACCCGGCTTAAAAGCGGAAGCAAAAGTTATTGATTGGGACAAAGATGCATTAATGATAATATCAGCGATTAACAATGTTGCTGGTAAAGAGATAAGAGCTGAAAAATATCTACATTGGTGGACATTCATGTCTTATTATATGGCGATAGGCGAATGTACATTAGCCACTGTAGTTAATATACGCAGAAAAATAATTAAAGGTAAAAAGCTTGAGAAGTATGAGCAGGAGTATGTTAATAGCAATCCCGAACTTTTCAAGCGTAATGATAATTTTACGAAAGAAGAGCAGGAATTTCTTGATGAGGTTCTTGCAAATTGGAATACGGGAGGTCAATAACTATGCCCGATGGAAGTGTAAAAATACCAGTAGGTCTTAACTTTGACACGGCTTTAAAAGATGCAAAACAGTTAGGCAACGAGCTTAAACGTATTTTATCCAATATCGATATGAGTAAGCTTGATGCTAAAACTTTGTCTTATATCAAGAATCTTACTAATGTCGCTAACCGCATGGAAAAGCTTGCTGGTGAAGCTCAGAAGCTTGCGGATACAAGAATACCTACGGAGCGTTATGAATCTTTAAACAAACTACTTGAACAGACAAAAAAGCGCATGGAAGAAGTTGAAGCCGAGCGCAAAAAGCTTTTAAATAAAGGCGAGAAATACGGTTCTGAGTATAAAGAGCTTGGTGAAGAACTGGAAAGACTTCAGAAACGATATGAGAAGGTATCTGGCAATATAGCAAAGATGGAAGAGCTTGGTCAGGATACTGTAAGCGGTACAACTACTCAAGAGTATAAAAATAAAGCCGCATCATTAATGCAAGCAGTACAGGCTGCCAATATACTTAAAGAGAAGTATGCAGAGACACATATGGGAGCCGAGCAGGTCATCGATGATGAGGAAAAGCTTGATTTAACGCTTGGTGAAGAAATACAGCTTGCACAAGAAGCAACTAAAGAGGAAGAATCACACAAGCTGTCATTGGCAAGTCTTGGAAAAGCTTCAAAAGCAACAGCGTCAGCTATGGCAGGATTAACCAGAACTCTTTTACGCATGATTAATCCTCTTAGTTTATTATCCAAGCATTCAAGAAGCAGTAGCAGACACACAGATGATTTAGGCAAGTCAATGAAGCGTGGTCTTATGACTTTGCTTAAATACACGCTTGGTATCAGGAGTTTGTATTTTTTATTCAGACGCTTGCGAAGTGTAGCAAAAGAAGCAATCAAAGTAATGGTACAAGAGATACCTGAGATGAACAAAGCTGTATCGGATATCGTTACAGCATTTAAGGGCTTGAAAGCTTCAGTTGGAACACTTGTACAGCCATTTATACAGGCTTTTGCGCCTGCAATTACATTAGCGATTCAGAAGGTTACTGAATTGATGAACAAGATGGCACAGCTTTTTGCTATGCTTGCGGGACAGAATTACATCTATGAAGCATCTGTAGATTATGTAGACTATGCAAAGAGCGTGGAAGAAGCGAGCGGTTCACTTGCCGGATTTGATAAACTGAATGTAATATCTCAGCAGAAGAACGGCGTAGGACTCACTAAAGATACTGTACATTATGCTAAGAAATACTTTGATACAGTAAGTCTTGCGGATAATCAGCTTTTTAAGACTCTTGAAAATGCGCTGAAGCTTATTAAGGATATTGGTGCATCATTCAAGAAAGCATGGGAAAATGGTGCTGGCGAAAAGATACTCGGAGCAATGCAGAGAAGGCTTGAAGGCATCTTAAAGTTTGTAAACGGACTTATAACTGCTTTTGACAAAGCTTGGAATACAGCTGGAATCGGTGATGGAATTGCTGAAGCTTTGCTCGGTATATTTGCAGATATCTATAATTTTGTTGCAGATATTACAGAAGATTTAGCAGAGTGGGCAGTTGACCTTGATTTAGCTCCACTATTAACGACAGTTAAAGGACTACTTGAAAAGGTGCATGAATTTTTACAGCCGATATTCAAGCTTTTACGCAAGATTTGGAAAGACATTTTACTTCCCCTTGGCAAGTGGTTAGTTGAAAAATTGCTTCCTGTTTTAGGTGATTTAGCGGGAAGTGTGTTTGACAAAATCACTAAGTTTTTAGAGTGGGTAGAACCTAAGCTTGAGTGGTTGATTGACAATGTAATTAAGCCGATTGCTGAGACTCTTGGAGAAGCACTTTTAGACATCATTGAGGACATACAGGAATTTTTAGATGGTGATTTTTCAGATACATTACAAGGTGTGTTTGACTTCTTAGATACAGTCGTTATGCCAATACTTGAATATCTGTTTGGATTCCTTACAATACTATTACAGAGTGCTATACGTTCTGTAGCAAGGCTTATAAAGAACACTATAGGCTCACTTGGAAATCTATTTAAGGATTTCAAGCAGATACTTAGTGGTATAGTAGATTTCATAACTGGCGTGTTCTCAGGCGATATGGAACAAGCTATGGAAGGACTCAAGAAGATATTCTTTGGAGCATTCAATGCAATTATATCAGCAATAGAGTGGTTAATTAACGCCGCAATCGATGCCGCAAATGCTGTAAGTAGTCTTATTGGTATAGAGCTTGATAACGTGCATCTTGCAAGATATGGCGAGACTGAGGAAGAGTATAATAAGGCAGTACAGGATGCAAAGCGTCATCAGCTTGTTGCTGGAGATGTCGGAGAGAAATGGAAAAATCTTACACCAGAAGAGCTTGAAAATATAAAAAAGAAGTTTGGTCGTATTCCTTTTGGAGCAAGTGGTATGGTACTTCCTCCTAATAAACCATTCTTGGCGATGGTTGGAGACCAGACGAACGGTACAAACGTAGAAGCTCCTTTGTCAACAATAGAACAGGCAGTTGCAAATGTAGTGTCAAAGATGGGAGTCAAAGTTACATTTGATGTTAAGGGAGACCCTAAAGGATTGTTCAAGGCATGGCAGAAAGAAGCCAAAGTCTACTTAATGCAGTTTCCCAATGAGAGTCTTGTTTAAGTAGTTGTAAATAGAAAGAAGGTGTGTTATAATTGGCTTATGAAGGATACTTGATTAAAATAAAGGCAATATCTGGAAGTCAAACAGCAGATTGGGATTACGTGATTCCAATGGGAGCTATTGTGTATGAAAGCTATAAAGCCACATACTCAGTATTGGATGAGGATGCAAAGCGAGCTGGCACTGGTAAACTTAGAAGAACAACATATCCGCATAAAGTCGGTCATTGTAAATTTACTTTCAGACAGATGGACAATACTCAGCTTTTTGGTATCTTGGAATTGATACAGCTACATTATGTCAAGAAGCGTCAGAAAAAAGTAAAAGCAAGCATTTGGATACCTGAGATTAATGGCTATGTTACAGACTATTTCTATATTCCTGATATTGAATTTACGATTTTAAGGACTGAGGGCAATAAAGTCATATATAGTGCTACAGAGATGGAGCTTATAGGATACTAAGGAGGAATTTGTATGATAGATACATACGATTACATAGACCTGTTTTCCGAACATGAAACAGTACATCTAATCATAGTTAATTCTTCCGCTACTGTCACTCCTGTTGAAGATTCAGCACCTACAATAACTGATGCTGATTTTACATTGACTGAAGCAAATATGGACGGAGATTCAATAGCCCTTGCTGAAGCACTTAACGAAAGCCAGAATCTGAAGTTTGGTTCAATGCATCCGTCAAAGTTTGAAATTGATATCTTTAATGATATAAGCATTACATCCTTAAAAGATGATGAGATAAAAGTATATATCTATTTTGATGAGGATAGCAGTACACTTTTCCAAGTGGGTTTGTATGTTGTCAAGATGGATGAATATTCAGATGACAGGGAAACACGCCATTTGACTTGTTTTGACGTTTTACAGGACTTATATGATTATGATATCACTAAGTTGTATAACAAGCTGTATGCGTCAAATTCCACTGTCTCCATAGAGGATTGGAGAAATGCAATATTTGAGTGGCTGACAACATCCAAGAGTCAGACAACATCAATTGGTATAAAAGGTGCTGGATATGAATATACATTATCTCAAGAGACCGTTGAACTTATAAATGATGACTTTGAAGTAGAAAACAGTATTGAAAGCGATGTTATCACTTTTGGCTTTGTAATGGAAGGACTTCTTGAAGCAAACGGAGTATTTGGACATATTGATAGAACTGGCGTATTTAGATATATTAGCCTTGAAACATTCGACCAAGACCCTAAAAGAGTTATTACGGAAGAGGACAGCTTTAAGCCTGTCATCTATGAGGACTATCATGTTTGGGGTATTGGCTATGTTGCTATTTGGGACAGAAACAATATAAGAATTGCTTATGAGGGCAATTCAGCTTATACTCATCCAAGCGTTTATAATATTGTAAACAGCTTTGTATTCACAAACAATAGCGGAATCGAAGGTAGACTTGAAGCAATAAAGCAAGCCGCACTCAATCTGAGAAATACGATAACTCATATGTGGTATTATCCCATTGAGAGTGAGTGCGAAGGAAACTTATGCTATGAAGTTGGAGATAGGATAAATCTTGAGAACGTCACCTATGATGAGGAAACAGACGGAGTTGACGATGAGACTCCTATCGTGAAGAATTTATACTCTTATATACTAAAACGTGAATTTACGGGTCTACAAGAGTTTACAGATGTGTATTATGCAAAGGGAGATAGAAAGCAACCACGTTATAAGATAACTAATGATAGATGGCAACAAGGCGATAGTGATGTAGCAACAAGTGGTAGCGGTGCTGATGGTATAAGTGTTCTTAAAGATGATTGGAAAACAAAGTTTGTTAAAGCTATACGAAATATAGGTTTTCGTATGTTACAAGAGCCTTCTCATATATCAGTTAGCTATGATGCTGATAGCGGTGAAGTTGGTATTATGTGGACTGACCCGGAAGATATAAGCAACTCTCGTCCTGCACCAGCTACTTGGGCTGGCACAGTTGTTGTGCGTAAGGAAGGTTCTGAACCTTGGTATCCTTGGGACGGAACTATTCTTGTTAATAGCACAACAAGAGACGCTTATGCTAATACACCTTTTGTTGATAGTAATATCGAAATCAATAAACAGTATTATTATGGTATTTTTCCTTATGATGATAAGGGCGATTACAGATTTACAAAAGTAATATCTGTAAATACAAGTAAGGAAATCTTAGCACCACTTATCACAGACGTACACATGGGTGGTGCAGGTACATGGGATGGTTCTGAAATAGAAATTCTTTGGAGTGGTGACAGCAATAGCCTTACAGTTCAGATTAGCAATAGCAGTATCGTATTTAAGCTTTATACAGGCGATACAGAGATTTACAGTTTTACAAGTCCTGTTGGCAGTAGCGTAGCTGACGTTGATAAAATCCACGTTGCTTTCCTTAAAGATGACACTAACGAGGTTGCTAAACCTTCATTTGTTTACTATACAGGTACAGATGTATATAGCTACAATCAGGAAAGTCCTACTGATGCTGAAATGGGTCTAATATATACTTGGCTTTCGGCAGGATTACCGAGTGCATAAAATAACGGTTTTATCCATATAAAATGATTATTTATGGAGGTGATTAAATGCAAATAGTAGGACCTTCCGGTTATTTTACAGGTATAGAGTGTGATATTGCGCCAATAGTTAATTGTGATGCATTTGTTCATTATACGAGCACGGTTTCGGGCTGGGCAGGCGGTGGCTATAATTCTGCTTTTGCTTGGTGGCGCGAACGTGTAAGTATTTATGAGTTTTCCGGTGTTTCGTGTTTTATGATATGGGATAGCCAGCCGACAATGCTAAAAGTAAATGGGAATAGTGAGTTAGGCTCTATACAATACGATAGTACAACAGGGTATTATGCCGCTCTTGTTGGCACAAGTGGCGGCTATAGCTTAGTCACTTCGCAACCCGTGACAGCTTTAGAGACATTTCACTTGCATGGGACAGGCTCGGGCTATACGGTTGATTATACGCCGTATTTTGAATATATAGGCGAGCAAGTTATATTATATAACTGGACAAGTGTTTCTGCAATAAGCGGTAAAAATGGGATTTTATCGCTTACAGAAATATTAAATATTAATGATGGTGAGGCTGTTGATGATGTAGGTTTAAGTGGTAATATAAGTCTTTCAGCAAGTTCGGCTTTGGATGCTTTGATAGATGCTGTAGTACAGGAAGATTCAAATGTAACAGTATCTTACTCTATCCCGGATGAAACCTATAGTTATATTAAACTTGTTTATAAAAAAGACTATATCCCTACTTCTTACACGGATGGAACAGCTATTGATATTACACAATCAAGTACTGAAAAGATTATTTCAGGCATAGCTGATGGGAGCACATATTGGTTTGTAATATTTACTGACATAAGCGAAAGTGAACCAGTTAGTTTTGATACAGTGCGTACAAGTTGGATGGGTGAAGAAGTCATATTGTTGTATAGCGGTAATAGTAACACAATGACTGCACAAATTAGTGACGGGCATATCCTGTTTAAGCTTTATTCTGGAGAAACAGTTATTTACAGTTTTAACGCTTATGCAGGTTCGACAGTATCAGATGCTAATAAGATTTATGTTCAGTTCTTAAAAGACGATACTAACGAAATTGCAAAGCCTTCTTTGGTTTACTTTGACGGAACTAATTACAGTATAAATCAGGAAACGCCTACTGATGAACAAATGAGTGATATTTATACATGGTTATCTGCAAGTAATCAAAGCATTTAAAACGATTGTTTTATCGGAGGTGATGAAATGGCATGGGAAAATGTAATAGGTGGTAATGATTTACTTGGTGTAGGCGCCACTTGTGGTTTGGTTGATACAACACTTTTTGCTAATGAATATCCAACGGGAAATCCCAATCAAGGACAGTACATACCATACGCGAGTGTATCGTCGACTTTTGTTTTGGGCGATTTACGAATAGATGCTAACCCATCAAGAACAATTACTCTTGCAGTTGGTAGTGTGCAAATTACATATTATAATATTAACCCACCCGGAGGCTCATTCAAGATTTTAAGTGGCTGGAGTGAAGCGCTATCATGCGCGCCGAATAATTCGTATTGGGAGGGCGACAAACCGTATTTGGTTTGTGGTATTGATGAAGAAAATCAACGTGGCAAAGTTGGTTTATTATTTAAAAATCAAGCAAACGCGCCGGGTGGTTTTACTGATTGGGTTTGCTATTGGACACCTAACAATAAAGGAAACGAAATGTATCAGTGGATAAAGGGTAATATAGCGCCACTTATAACATATAATTGGGAAAGTGTTCCGACAATAAGCGGTAATAATGAAACACACACATTAGCACAGGTTGATAGCGAATCTATTAATGACGGCGAACCTGTATCTGATTTAGTGGCAAGTGATTTTATAGCCTTGCCAGACGCTATAAAAGTTAAAGCATTAGCTGACGCAAGAGTATTGGAGGTGTAATATGGGACATAAATACGTTAAAGAAGAAGAGACCTTTAATACTTCCCGAAATGGTACAGTGCCTAAGCCTACTGCTCAAGATATTAGTAATGGTAAAGTTCTCAAAGCTGATGGAACTTGGGGGGAAGGTGGAGGTGGAGCTGTCAATGATGCCTATAAATCTGTCAAAATCGCAAGTACAACCCTTACAGCAAGTGGTGAAGATACTCTTGAATTTGAAGCTGGGAATAACATAATTCTTACACCTGACGCACAGAACAAAAAGATTACTATTCAGGCTTCAGGTAGTGGAGGAACAGATTTCTTTTCTGTTGTAGATGGTAAAGTTTGTATAACGTATACAACAACATAAGGAGGCAAAATATGGCAACAGTTACAAAACCTATGGCATTGGATGAAAGTTTAAACACCACAGAGACTAATCCACGGAATATAGCAGATGTATTAGCTGAAGAATTGGGAAGAATTGTGGATGTTGTAAAACCTGATGCCGAAGACGTTGATTATGACAACACATCAAGCGGATTGTCTGCGACCAACGTGCAGGATGCTATTGACGAAATAGAAGAGGATATTAGCGACATTCAGGATAAAATAGACGTTTCATTGGAATCGGTATCGGGCAATCCGTTATCCATAAGCGGTTTAAAATCCTCGCAATTAGCGGTAAATCCCGTTATCACCTTTGAGCCTATACAGGACTTACACGGGCAATCAAAGCCTTATCCCGCAGGTGGGGGAAAGAACCTTGCACCATTGGAGATTTCGGCTATTAAAGGTCAAAATATAGCAGGAACATGGAATGGTAATGTTTACACAATTAATGGGGGAACATTTACCATACAAACTGATTCGGCAGGAAATGTGACAGGAATTTTAGCAAATGGTAATTTTACATCACAAGCAACTTTTTATATCACACAAAATGTCGAAGCGTATTTTAATACTGTAGCAGGTAAGTCTATAATATTAAGTGGTTGTCCGAGTGGTGGTTCTTCAAACTCTTATGTTTTAGGTTTATGGGTGAACGGTGGTGGTAGTGTAAGTGATATTGGAAACGGTGCATCATATACATATCCGTCAACATATGCAAGTAATAATATTGCTATAACTTGTTTCGCAGGGCAGACAACAAATAAGTTATTCAAGCCCATGATACGCCTTTCCACGGAAAGCGATTCAAGTTTTGCTCCATACGAAAACATCTGTCCTATATCTGGCTACGATAAAATTGAGGTTTTATCGTGTGGGAAGAATCTTGTTGACGGTAAATTATCGGGTTATGCTATCAATGCAAACGGAACTTTCGCAAGTGAAACAGGATATGATGTGGTATATGCTCCTGTTGTAAAAGGTGCATCATATGTAATATCGTCAGATGGAAATGCGACAATGGCTTGGTTTACCAATAAGCCCACGGCAACAAGTCAAGCATATGATTCTTCACGATATACATATACCGTCGGTGTAGCAATTATTGCTCCGATAACAGGGTGGATAGCGTTTAGAACAGTTACTAATTGTGCAAATTCACAAATTGAATATGGAAGTACACAATCTACTTACGAACCACCCATTAAAATCATAGATTTATCGGAATCCTTGGGGCGGACGGTGTATGGGGCAACTTTGGATGTTAGGACGGGTGTGCTGACGGTTACACATAACGCCGTTGATATGGGGAATCTTGCTTGGACAAAAATTGTTGATGGAAGTTATACATATTTTAGAAGTGAAAATATTACAGATATGTACCCTGCGGTTTATACATCATCTGATTTAGTTTGTTCATGTTACCAAACTGCACCTGTTCCAGCACCGCAAATTCCAGATGCTTCTATAAGATTTTATAACAATGCTCAAATGCTTATTGTTTTTGATAGCAGATACACAGATGCAACAAGTTTACAAACTGCTCTTGTAGGACAGAAAGTAGGATATCCTTTAGCCACACCCTTTACCATTCAATTAACACCACGGGAAATCAGCCTTTTAAAGGATTACGTTTATGTGTCTACTAACGGAACAAACATTCAGTTTGATTACCACAACGGCGAGTTGGCAAGTTTGGCGGATGTAGCACAATTAGCCGAAACTTATAATCGTTTTGCAGATTACATAAAAGGCTTGATTAATGTGTAACCCCATAAAATAACCATTTTAGGAGAGGAAAGATATGAATATTTATATATTAATTAGTTTAGGAATTATGTTGGTGATGCGATTGGGTTTCCATTTTATTGTTTTGCCGATAGTAGATAAAAAATTGAAAGAAAAATATCCATCACCTTTTGATGAAACTGATGTAACCCAATAAAACTATTTTAGGATGGAAGATGATTAATTTTCTTATAGGATTTTTAGTAGGCGTTGCAATCACTTTAATTGCTTTGATGATAGGATTAAAGCGGTTATGGAAAGAAGATGAAACCCAATAAAACCAAAATTTTAGTGTCGCGAAAATTTATTCGTTTCAAAATAGGAGACTGTATATAACATATGGTCTCCTATAATATTTTTAAAAGGAGACGAATAAAAAATGGCACGAGAAACAAAACACAACAACATCTGTAACGAGGAGCTCTTAAAGCAAATCAATGAAAAGAACAGAAAACTTATGTATTCTTTTGAAGAGTATTTAATTTCTGTCGACAAATCACCAACTACAATATACCAGTACAGAAATGATTTAAACATTTTCTTCTGTTGGAATGTTGTAGAAAATAACAATAAGTTCTTTATTGAAATTACTAAACGAGAGTTTATGAAGTTTCAATTAAGGGCTTTAAGTTTTTGGGAGTGGAGTCCTAATCGTTTAAGAAGAGTTAAAGCAACTATTTCATCTTTCTCAAACTTTATTGAAAATATTCTGGATGAGGAAGAAGAATATGCTGGTTACCATTCTGTTATACGAAAAATTGAATCTCCAGTAATAACTCCTGTTAGAGACAAAACAGTATTAAAAGAAGAAGAACTTGAATGGCTACTTAATACTTTAGTTGAACATAAAGCATATAAACAAGCTTGTGCTTTGAGTTTAGCTATGAATTCTGGAAGAAGAAAAGCTGAGATACCTAGATTTAAATCATGGTATTTTAATGATGATTATGTCTTATATGGTTCTATTTATAAAACGCCAGAAAAGGTTAAAACAAAAGGTAGAACTTCTAAAGGCAAAATGATTTATTGTTATACTCTTAAACATACTTTTGATCCATATTTACGATTATGGTTAAAAGAAAGAGAAGAAAAAGGAATAGTTAGCGAATGGCTATTTCCAAAACAAGCTAATCCAAATGAACCTATTTCGATAGATACTATGGATTGGTGGAAAGAAGTATTCTCAAAGTTACTTAATAAAAATTTCTATTGGCATGCTGTTAGACATTACGTTGATACAAAACTTATAAAACTAAATTTACCATATCATGTTATACGAGAATTCTTTGGCTGGAGTTCAGTTGAAATGGTAGATGTTTACAATGACTTAAGTTCAGATGAAATCTTTGAAAAATACTTTGATGAAAATGGTATTAGAGAAGACATCAAACCTGAAATGAGAATAGTTTTATAAGGAGGAAAATACTATGAAGAAAAAAGAGAAAAGTGATTTTGAGAAGAATATGATGAAAGTAAGGTTTTTCATGTATAATGTTGTAAGACCTGTTATTAATATTTTAACTAACATCTCAAAACATTATTCAAAACTTAAATAAATAATTCAAAATGGAGGTATGATATGAGTAATAAACTATATGAAGAAAGCTCAATATCTGCAATCGCATCTGCTATTCGTGCTAAACTTGGTACACAAGATACATATAAAGTTGGACAAATGGCGGCTGCGGTTGCCTCTATTCCTACTGGTGGAAGTTCTGATCTGGATTTCAGAGATAAACTTATTATTCCAGATATATATAATGTAGGATCGCATGGTTACTTAGAGCCATTTGATGAATTATCAGATACTTCTGGATTAATATGGAATACTTCTAGCGGTAATTTAAAACTTGATTTTAACACATCATCAAAGAAAACAATATATAATGTTGATACTTCTGCGCCGATTGTTTATAGAAATATTGACTTCACAGCATATACTGGTTTAGAAATAGCTAATGTTAATTTATGCAGTAAAAATGATCAATATTATAAAGCTGGAATACAAATAGTTTTTATAAATTGTTTGTTTAGGAAAGTTAACTCTGCTTATTCATTTGCATCAGCTGATATGATCCAGTTTGCATTTATGAATTGTTCTATGGAAATGTTCAAATTATCTAATTCCTATGTTGAAAGATGTTTGATAGGTAACAGAACATTTTATAAAACAAAATATGGTGATACTGATGTTGAAGATGCTATTAAGTTATTTAGCTATGATACTATTATAAATTCATATGTAATGGATGTTGAACCTGAAGTTAGTACTGCAGGAGAAGCACACTATGACGGTTTACAGTTTAGTAGTGATGTTGATAGTACAATTTTATATAATGTAAGATTTGAATGCATGAATATGCCATATAGTCCTAAGGGAGGTGGATGGTCGTATTCTGTATTCTATCAGGCAGCTGCTAATGATTCTTATATGAATTACTGTATATTCCATGGTGGTGGACTTTATGGCACTTCAATTAAAAAGAATTCGACATTGTTATTAGAAGGTAACTTAATTGGTGCAGGTTATAGTACGCCTTGTTATCCTGGTGATACTGTATATCAGTTAACAGATGAAGGACTTGATACATATGATACATTGCTAGTCTCTTCAATATTCTGCGATGGTAAAGATATTACTATTATCTGTAGCAATGACTATACTTCTGCAAAAACTCTTACTGTAAGACAATATGCTATTGATGGTTTAAGTTATACGACTAAAACATTTAACATACCAGCTTGTCCTAGTGTTAATGACGGTTGGACTGGAATTAGCAAATGGAGTGACTTACCTTTTGATATACCTTGTGTTATTCATGATGTATATAATGTTGGTAAGATTGAGTGTTACGATGGTAATACTAAGATAAGAACTTGGTTTTATGAAGAAGGAGTTCCTATACCAGACACATTAGCAGTTAAAACGATTACGGAAAATGGCACATATGATATGAAATCTTATGCAAGTGCTTATGTAAATGTTCCTACTAGTGTTTCTGGAACGATACAAATTACGCAAAATGGAACTGGTATAGATGTTTCACAATATGCTAGTGCAGATGTTGCAGTTCCTGGAATAGTTCCTACTGGTACTTATCCAATAACTGATAATGGAACATATGATATTACAAACTATGCTAATGTTTCTGTCAATGTTTCTGGTGGAGGTGGAGGATTGCCATCTAATATTACAATGACAACAGTAAACATTAGTTCTGATGTTATATCTTTTGATGTTTCATATGATAAAACTAAAACTGTTGAAATGGTATTAGCTGTTCCTCTAGCATTACAAGGAGATAAGTATGAACAAACTTTCCTTATGGGTAAAATGAATTTCATAAATGGAAATTTTGAACAGATTTATGGTACTGTTATTAATTATAATGCTACTTCAGAAACAGGTAACACAAATGCTAATGCGGGTGCATTTACTTTTGATTCAACGAATGGATTAATAACACTTACAACAAAATCCAGCTCATATACTTTTAAAGCTGGAGATACATATGCAGTATTTATTGTATATGCTGTTACATAATTCAAAATAAGGAGGAACCCTTATGACACCAGCTCAAGTTACAGTAATTACAACGAAAGACTCTATGTCTAAGATACAATCAAAGCTAAATAATAAGGGTATAGTACAGTTTACTCCTGGAACTTACAAGATAACAAAACAGCTTATTATTCCTTCAGATACTATTGTAGATCTTAATGGTTCTACTTTACAGAGAAAAGGAAACTTACAATCTGTATTTCTCAACAAGGTAACAACAAAGACTACAAAGTATACTGGGGCTGGTAACATTACTATAAAGAATGGGACAATCGAAGGAATGGGAGGTTATTCATACGATAATCTCCTAACATTCTTTCATTCTCATGATGTTATTATAGAAGATGTTACTTTCAAAGATACATTATGTCATGCTTTAGAGATTAATTCTTCTGAAGGTGTGCTTGTTAATCATTGTTATTTCTTTGGTTATAATCTTAAAGATATTGAGTCAGCTTACAAAGAAATGATACAGATTGACCATGCTGGATATAGCGGATTTGTATTATCTGGTTCAACAAAGAAATCAAAATGTTATGACGGTACTTGTTGTAAAGATATACGAATCTGTAATTGTGGATTTGACAAGTCAAAATACAGAGATTATCCTTATGCTTGTATAGGAGAACATAGTCAATTATCTGGTAATCACAAGCACAAAAACATTATGATACATAACAACATCTTCAATTGTAAACTCAATTCTGAATTAGTTCAGGCATGTTTATCATTTACTGCAATGGAGAATGTTGAAGTTTGTAATAATGTATTTTATTGTAACCGAGTAGCTAGAATCTATTCAAAGAACTATAGCTACTTACCATCTGGAGAGAAAGTTGAAGCTAAGTCTGGTGATGGTATTTGTAATGGTATACATATCCATGACAATCTTATACGAGAATGTACTGCTAAAACGGCTTTCCAGATTTATAACAAAAGTGGTAAAGCAAATCACAAAGATATTGTAAAAGGAGGTAATGATTATGCCTAAAATTCCTGATGCACTTTACAATTGGCTCAAGTGGATTGCACTTATTGCACTTCCTGCTCTTGCTACATTCTTATCTTTGGTATTAGGTGCTCTTAATGTAGATCCCACTACTGTTAATACCATTGTCATAATAATCAATGCAACTGCAGGCTTGATAGGCGCACTCATTGGTGTATCTACTATTGCCTACAACAAAGACAAGAAGGCTGCGGATGAACAATTTAAAGCAAATAATGGTATGAATCAGTAATGACAGATCTACCATTCCTTCAAGCATTTGCCGGGTTGATTCTAGTCTTGATGCTAATAATATTTACATTAGGATTAGAACGACTCGGTGAATTACTAAAAACAAATAACAAGAAAGGAGACAACCAAATGGGCAACAAAACTCCGCAGAAGAAAGCAAGAAAGTATTATGTTCAAATCAAAGAAGATGGAACGATATATGTTTGGGGCTTTAACTATTGTACGATCATAACAAGAGAAACTATAGATAAAGCATATCGTAACTACCATACTTCTACATATGATCGGAAATACTATGATGACAAACTAAAGGAAGGAGAAGGAAAGCCTGGTTCTGACTGCTCAGGAGAACATGCTGGACTCTCAGGATATGACACTACGGCTCAAGGATACTATGACAGATCTGAAAGAAAAGGCCCAATTACTACGCTTCCTCTTCATGATTTGGTGTTACTGTTTAAAGGTAAATCATCAAAGTCGATAAAGCATACCGGTATTTATTTAGGTGATGGCATGTGTATACATATGAAAAGTTCTGCAGAGAATTGTGTATACGAATCAGTAGATAAACATGGTTGGTCTGCTTATGGTTATGCTGACTTTATAGATTATACTGAACCTCTTGATGTTAAACCGGTTGTTTACAGATTAATCAAAATGGGTAGTAAAGGAACTGATGTCAAGCTTTTACAAGAACAATTAACTAAGAAAGGTTATGCTTGCGGAAAGATTGACGGAGATTTTGGTACTAAAACTGATACAGCTGTAAAGAAATTCCAAAAAGCTAATAAACTTACTGCAGATGGTATTGTTGGTAAAAATACTGCTAAGAAACTCGATATGATCTGGAATCCTATTTAAAGATATTAATGCTGTTAATAATTTGGTAATAACAAAAATATGTGGAAGGAGGTACAATATCATGGATGGAGCTTCAATTGCAGTAATTGTCGTAGCGATCATTGGTGCAGTTGCAACCATATTCTCAAATGTTATCATTAGTGGTAAACAATCACGAGAGATGGATGCAAAGTTAGACAAAAATCAGGCAGTAATCGAAGAACGAATTAGTAATCTAAAGGAAACAGTTGACAAACACAACAATTTCGGAACACAAATCCCAGAAATAAGAAGCGATATTAAAAACTTGGAGAAAAGAGTCGACAAGTTAGAAGCAAAACTAAATAACTAAAGATATTCAATGAGGAGGCGGACCAATGCTACAGTCAGAATATTATACCAAATTAGAGGCAGCAAGACAAAGGCAAAATGAATTGTATCACCATGGTATTATCGGTCAGAAGTGGGGTGTAAGGCGTTTCCAGGAAAAAGATGGTTCTTACACCCAAGCTGGCCGAGAGAGATATGGATATGGTCCTGCAAGAGAGCCTAAGAAAGAGGAGGATTCCAAAAATCAGACTCAAACTAAGAAAGAACCTGAAGAGAAAATCGGATCATTAACAGCTTTAGCAGCATTAGCCGGTATATCTGCTGGAACTTATGCTGGTGTTAAAATTGGAGATGCTATACACAATGCCAAAGTCACAAAAGATATTAAGAATTGGGAAGCTAATAGACAACTTGAAAAGACAGATCCAAAGACTGGTTTAAAACTTAAGTCAAATCCTGATGCAAGTGTAGAAGATGACATCAAAATGATTAACAGAGAATATGGTTATGGTTTATTTACCGAATCTGTTTCTGGAATACAATCGGAAAAGAAATTAGGTAGAACTGAAAACTGTATGCTTTGTACAACTGCTCTTGATTTAAAGAGAAGGGGATATGATGTTAAAGCTGGTATATGTCCTGATGGTTGCTATGCTAGGGATCTTAAGAATTGGTATAAAGAGAAGAAAGATCCTACAATGGGACGTTTCAATAGTATTGTTGAACAGCTTAACAAACAGCCCGAAGGATCATATGGTAACTTTATGGTATACTGGGCTGAAGGTGGTGGGCATTCAATGTTCTATAGAATTGAAGATGGTAAAGCTACTATATATGATGCACAATCAAATAAGAAATATAGTATGAACGATATAGCTAAACATGCTAATATGGCTTTACCTGGTCATTGCTTCTTAAGAACAGATAACTTAACACCTAATTATGATTACTTAAAGAAGGAGGGTATCATAGCATGAAAAAAGAGAAAACAATAGAAGATATTCTTAAGACTTTAACTGATGAACAGATGAGAGCAGTTTCAGCTTTTACTGCTATAGTTGTTCGAGAAGAGTTAAAGAAACATGGAATTGAGGTGGAAGCTGATGAACAGGAATGAATTCTATGATAAGTTAAATGAGTATAAAAGTAATTCTCTTCAACATTATGGAATCCTTGGACAAAAGAGGGGCATAAGACGTTGGCAAAATCCTGATGGTACTTTCAATGAAGAAGGTAAGCAAAGATATTTTGGTTCTAAGAAAGTCAATGAACACAAAGTAAATAGAAAAGAGACTTACTACAACAATAGATCAGAAGAGGATAAGAGATCTAGAAACTGGGAGTTAACAAAAGCTGGTATTAAAGCGGGATTAACAGGATTAGCTTATGCAGCAACTGAAGGCGGTGTAATTCCAGTTATTTCAGCTTTTGGCTTAGGTACTTTAACTATTCCTGTTGTTGGTGGAGTAATGATTGCAAAAAACTTAGTTAAAGCTGGTTACAATCATATTGATTCAAAGTATTGTGAGAAGAAAGCTAACAAGTATTACGATTTACTCAAAGAGAATCAGGCAGAGCAATTAAAAGAAAAAGAAGAAAATCAAAATGAGTAGGAAAGGAGTTAATTAACATGGAACGAAATGACTTTTATGACAATTTGAGATTGTTTAATGAGAAAGACTCCTTAATGCATCATGGAATTCTTGGACAAAAATGGGGTGTAAGAAGATACCAGAATCCTGATGGTTCTCTTACAGAAGAAGGTAAAGCTAGATACCTTAATCCTGATGGTTCCATAAGCGATAAAGTTCCTACTAAGATTAAAAGTGCATATAACAGATACCAGTATGCACAAAATAAAAAAGAAGCTAATAATCCTGATAGTATGAAAGATAATCATGTTTATGATGAGAATAAACAAAAAGAAAAGCTAAGTAATGCTACTGAAAAACATATGTATGATAGAGATTTTGTTGAGACTATACAGAATTCAGAAACACTTGATAATGATGATGATGTAAATAAAGAATACGCAAAGTATTTAAAGAATCCAAGAAAGTATATGCAGGAATTTGATGCACAGGCATTCGATAAAGGTAGACTTACTACTGCTCCTGCATCTAAGACTGAAGAACCTAAAGCTGAGAAACCAGTTGAGAAGAAAGAAACTGCCAATATACAGAATGATGAATTTAAGAAAAAAATAAATGAAGTTCTCGATAAGAAAGGTAATTTAACTGGTGACGATATTGCTAAGATCAACAAAGAGATTGGCGCGACGAAAGAAAATAAGAAGCCTACAAAACAAGAGAAAGCTGAAATTAAAGAAGCTAGAAAGGCTGTACAAAAGAATCTTGACAGAGGTATTATTGGTAACTGGGATTTACTCAACTCTGCAATGAAAGAACTTGGTATATCTTCAGCTGATCAGAAGAATATGTCTGCAGCTGATTGGAATAGAGTTAATGAAAAGATACAAGAACTTAAGAAGAAATAAACTTTGAAAGGAGACAGTATGGGCAACGATTTAGTTGGACAGATCTTTGATGCATTCAAAAAGTTTCGTCCAGGTAAGACAATAATGAAAATTTGGAATAAAGGGGATTTATCAATAATCTTAGCTGTTAAAGATCCTAAAGAATGGGAGATGGAGATGGATCCTTATTATGTTTATTCCAAAGGTAAAGTTGACGGAATTAGCTACATAGATAATGCTAACTTGGTGTCTAAAGTAGCTAAACCTAATTTCCTCATTTATCATGATAAATCTATGGAGGGATAAGTAGTTATGGATAGATATCAAATGTTTGATGCTTTGAAAAAGTATAAAGAAAAGCAGAAAGATACAAAAGAATTAAACAGTATGGACTCTTTCATGCATGCTGGCACTAGCTATAATCATTATCAAAGTAATCAACCTGGCTATTATGCTAAGTTAGAAGACTTCTGGGGTAAAGGTAAGCATAGATATTTCTACACCAAAGCTGAATGGGATGCTTACAATAAGAATAAACAAGCTGCACAGAATGCTGGTGCTGATAGAGCTGCTAAAGAGAAAGAGAATGCTGCAAAGAAGACTCCTGTACAGCAGGCACAATCTGGTAGAGAAGCTGCTATAAAACAGGCACAGGAGAATGAGAAAAAGCGTAAAGAAGAAGAGGCTTTAAAAGCAGCTAGACAGGCAGAAGCCGAGAGAAAGAATAGACAAGCTGAAGTTAATAAAGAAGCTGAGCAGATTAAAGCTGAGAGAGAAGTAAAAAGAAAAGCATATATAGAAAATTTCCAGAAGAATGCTAAGAAGACTGAAGAAGAAAGAAAGAATAGACAGGCTGAAGTGAATGCAGAAGCAGAAAAGATAAAAGCCGAAAAAGAAGAAGCATTAAAAAATAAAGATTATATAAAATGGTATAAAGAAAAGAATGCTGCTGAAATAGAGAAGAATTCTGAACAGATGAAGAATGATTCTAATAGTATTTTAAATGTAATGACTGACATAATTGATTATACGGTTCCTGAAACAACAGACGAGTTTAATCAGTTAGTTAGTGATTACTCTGCTGGAATTTTCCAAATGAAAATAGCAGAAAATGATGAAAAAATTAAAGATGTTTATGAATGGATAGAAGCAAATAAAGAAACTGAGGAAATTGATCCTAAGACTGGATTTAGAATAAAGAACTATGAACTATCAACTGAAGAAGAAATGAAGATAGTTAATCCTGGATATTATTATTCTGATCAGCAGATGGTCGATGAATTATTATATGGTATAGGTGTTGGTCCTAATGAATATGCTAATAATTGTTATGCATGTACTCAAGCAATGGCTTTGAGAAAGAAAGGGTATGACGTTACGCCGGGTTCTGATGTAGATGGCATAATGGCTAGTGGAACTGATCCTGAAATAGGAACATCATATGATAATCTTTGGACCGGAAAGTTTACAGATTATGATGATTACAAAGATACCTATAGAAATATAAGTAAAGAACCAGTAGGATCATATGGTGATTTTAACTGGTCGTATTTTGACGGTACGCAATGGTGTGGTCATAGTATATTCTATGAAGTAAAAGCTGATGGTGTACATTATTATGATTGTCAGAATGGATTTGAGTATGATGAATCCACAATTAAGAAACTGAATGATAGTACTCTGAATTTTACTTCTAGATATAAGAGACTTGATAACCAGGAGTTTAAAGCTAGTCAAAAGATGAAAGATTCTGGTAAGATTAGTAAAAAGACTATGAAGACAAAAGGAGGTTCTGATAATGAAAAATAACGAACCTAAAGCTAAAAAGATATTAGCACAGTTCAAAGCAAAGTTTCCTTTATTAACAGTAACTGAGATTTATGATTCTGATTTAGGAACTATTGTTAGAGCAGTAGAAAATCCTGAAGAATTCAAAATGGGAGTACCTTATTATCAGTTACTTCCTGGTAATGTTGTAATTAATGCTAATCCTTATGCCAGAATTGATTGGTTTCTGAAAGCTGTAAATGAGGATACAATGATCTACCACAATTCAGAGATAGATTATCCTGAAGTAAACCTTAAGAAGGAGGACAAAGATAATGAATAGAATAGAGTTTTATTCTAAGCTTGATAAATACAAAGCAGATAAAGCTAATGAAGAGAAAGAACAGAACGGCGGATCTCTTTCTCACTATGGCATTCCGAACATGAAATGGGGTCAGAGAAGATGGCAGAATGCTGACGGTACATTTAATGAGGAAGGTAAAATAAGATATTTCGGCAAGAATGGTACCACTAAGAAGAATAAGGAAGAAAAGATTGGCGGATTCGGATTGTCTAAATCATTTTATAAGAATTCAACAAAAGGTATGAATGATAAAGAAATCTCAAATCGTCTTAAGTACATGTATAATCATCCAGAAAATGATGATGAGTATGATACCGAACTTAGTGAACTTGAAAGAGAAGCTGACGAAAGAGGTATTAGAATTGGTAGTTCAAATGATCAGAAGATTGGTATGGCTGGTATCTATGACATCGCTGCTGGTGTTGTTTCTGTTAAGAAGGCTATTAACAACTATGACGATGTTCAGGCTCTTCGTGAATCTTATAGTAATTTCATGAAGAATAGCGATCAGGATTACTCCGATGCTGAAAGACTTTCTGTTCTGAATAACAAGAAAAAGATCGCTAAGATTCAGGATGCTCTTGAGATGGGTGATGAAGAGAAGTATAATAAACTTGTCGGCAAGATCAAGAAGGGCGATAAGGAAGCTGTTGAGAAGTTCTTAAAGGATTATAACAAGAAGAATAACGAAACAATGAAGCCTGATGAAGATACTGCCAAGAAGCTTGAAGATTCAGTATTTGATGAGAAGGTCGGATCACTTAGTAAGCCTAAGGTTTCAAGACAGTATCTTAAGCCTGATGGAACTCTCAATGAAGCTGGTAAGAGAAGAACTGCATCTAATAGAAAGGTATCAGATGTTGCAAGTTCAGTATTCTTAGCTTTAAGAAACTTCAAGTTATATGAATTAGCATCATTACCTGTAGCAGGTGCAGTATTAGCATTGAGTGGTTTCGGTGTTCCGGCAGTTATTGCAACGGCATTAGCAGGAACTTTAGCGGCACCTTCAATAGCTATTGATAATGCACTTTACAAGAAGCTTGAAAAGAGAGCAGATGCATATTACGATATGCTTAGTAAATAATAGGAGGATAAAGACATGGCAAAGACAACTTTAGATAATGGTAAGACAGTTGAGGAAGTTCTTAAGACACTCAATGATGAGCAGAAGAAGGCAGTTTCAATCTTTGTTGCAATCGCAGTAGAGAAGGAAATTGAGAACATGAAGTTCGATGCTAAAGAAGATTAATTATTTTCTGCAACAATTCAAAATGGGTAGTATTCAATAATCTGAGTGCTACCCATACCCTTTATAGAAAGGAGTAAATAATGAATACCATACCATACAAACGGTATGGAAATTCATTTATAAAAGCTATATGAATAAAATTGAATTCTTATATAACAAAGACAAATACCAAGGCATAGACTCCAGTAAGGCATTATCGCATTATGGAATCCTTGGACAGAAATGGGGACAGCGTCGCTGGCAAAACGCTGATGGTACCTTTAATGAAGCTGGAAAAGAAAGATATTTTGGTCCTAGTGGGACTACTAAGAAGAATAAGTTAGAGAACCAGAAAATTGGTGGTTTTGGCTTTAGAGAAATAAGAGAAAATAGAGATAGGGAATATAATTTATATTCGCAAAATGATCAAAATAGTTCATTTGACCCAGATAAACGAATAGTTCCTGGAACTAATTATTCCTCTAATACTGCTTATGATCCTGATAAAAGATTAGGATTAGATTTTCTTGGAGATACTAAAATAGGTTCTACAACTTTAGGTTTTGATAAAAGGGGTAAAGCTTATTATATAAATGATAAGTATCAGAATGCTGATGGTACTTTAACTAAAAAAGGTTTAAAGATGCTTAAAAAAGGTAAAAATATTGAAGATTTTGCCGATGCTGAATTATATGAAAAATCTAAAATGACCCCTGAAGAAATAGATGCATATGATGAGAAAAAATACTGGAATCCTGTTAGAGAAATAGATAATAAAATACAAACCACAAAAGAATTAAAAGGTAAAGATATTACTGATGAAGAATTTAAAACAATATTAAACGATACAACTAGTATGTATGAATTAAGACAGGATCATAGTAAAAGACAAGAATACAACGATGTTGGAGATTTAACTTTACTTGCTTTAAAAAAAGCTGGATGGTTAGACAATGATGCAACTCCTGGTAATGATGATTCTAGATTTTGGGCATTAAATGAAGATCAAACAATCGGTCTTGGAGCATTAGCTGATTTATATTATAAAGGTTATTCAAAAGATTATATTAAACAGTTTATAGATAAAACTGAAAAAATGACTAATGATGACTTTGATAAATATCCTGGTGCTTGGGAAATAAGTTATGCTACAGATTACGATGAAGGTAAAAAATTTGTTGATGCTTTATTTAGCAAAGACGATACTAATATAGATAGATTTGGTTCTCAACCTGATCAGAAAATCGGTTCGATTTTTAATAAAAAGAATGTAAGTTATAGTGATCCTAAATATAATCCTTATATTAATGAAGAAAATAAAATGTGGGATAATGTTAAAGAACAGCAAGGTAAAAACTGGGCTAAAGATAAGGAACTTGTTGATTATTTAGCTGGAAAAGAACTTAAATATTATAGTGAAGATCCAATTATTTCAGAATATTATTCTAATATAAAAGCTGATATTGCAAATAAAATGAAAGAAAAATACCCTAGTATGAATCCTAATACTATAAGAATGAATACTTTACATGACGAAAATGAACCTTTTGTATCTGGTTATGATGGACAAGAAGAATTAAGAGAACAATATAAAGAACTGCATGAAAAAGCAATGAAATATCCTCCAAGAAGTGCTAAGAGGGTAAAATTTGAAGGAGAAGCTGCTTTAGCTAATGCTAAAGAAGAATTAAATCAAAAGAAAATAGAAGAAGAATTAAATGAGAATGTTGAAAAGTATATTAAAGAAAATAAAAATAATATATTACAGGACATCGATAGAATAAGAGGAAAAATTAAAGATATTAATATTGTTGACGATTTTGGTGACTATTATGTTACAAGAGCATTAGAAGAACATAATAAGAAAAAATACAATAACTTTAATGAAAAAGGTTTAAAAGATTTATCTGATGATGAATGGGATGATGTGAAGAATATAGCTAGAGCTGAATATGAAGACGATATATCAAGACGAAATAAATTGTTTAACGATCAAAAGATTGGTTCAATAAATTCCAAAGAAGACGCTAAAGCAAATAAAGAAGCTGTAAAGATGTTAGCTGACTTAAATGACAAAGATTATAGAAAGCGTGCCGAAACGCTCCAGAAACTATATGATGATCCCAGATTTGAAGAGCAGCGTAATAACGTTGATAAAGCGATCAAAGAGAAGTTTAAAGATGATTTTGATGAGTTAGAAAAGACTTATGGAGACTTTGATAAAGTTGAAAATGAGTATTTAGCTCTTGCTGGTTTGAATAGGGCTTTAATGGATGACGGTGGTAAAATGGAAGATATTTCTTACATGCCTCGTCTTTATTTATATGATGATCTTAATCAAGGTAGTTTAACTGCAGAATCTATCTGGGCTTATGATAATGGAATTGATGATTCTTGGGATAGATGGGAAAAGATGGTTAATAAAGAGAATTCGACTAGAGATGAGTTACTTAGTTCTTTATCAAACGATGGTTCATACAATTCAAAGGTATTAAGCAAACTTGATGATGAAACAAAGAAAGATATTGTTGATCATATTTACAATTATAAATCCGTTCCTAGTTCATACTGGACATTATATAATGCTGGAGATACATCTAAGAGTGAATATGATTCTGTAAAAGATACTACATTAAAAGAAGCTAGAGAAATAAGTAAGAAACTGTCTTCTTCATGTGGTAGTGATGCTAGTGGTTGGGCATTATTAAACAAAGCAGTAAACAACCTCAATCTTGGTGGTAAGGACTATACAGAACTTACTCAGGCAGATTGGGATCGTATCAATGCTGAGATAAACAGTCTTAAAAGATAAAAGGAGGAACCCATATGACTTTAGATGAGTTAACAAACAAAATTAAAGCATATGAATCAAAATGGGGAAAACTTGGACATAGTAGCATATTAAAAGAGAAGGAAGGTAAGAAGCCTACTGATATGAATAAAGATTTCTATGATTTTAGAAAGAAAGTATTCAGTGGTTCTCAGGCTAATAAGAAGGCACATACACAGACAATCAATGTTACCGATCTCAATAATAGATATTATGAAGAAGTAACCTCTAATGGTACTTTAATTCATGCTCAGTCGGCATTATATGGTACAGAGCGTGAAAACACAAAGTACTATAAGCGTGAAGGCGATCCCGGAAACTATAAGTATTATTATACTAAAGAGGAATGGGATGCTGCTCACAAAGCTGATGGATCAACTACAGAGACTAAAAAAGAATCTACCTACGAAGTTGATCCTGAAGATAGTAAGATGATAAAAGTTGATTCCAATGGTAACACTACTAAATTGCCTACAGATCTTAAGCAGTTTAGAGAAGGTGCTAAGATGGAAGCCGATCGTAAAATCGAGAGAACTGCAAAAGAAAGCGGTTTAAAGGCTGGTGTTAATGCACTTCTCAAAGACGAACGTATGGATGAATTCTTTACTCAGTTTGAAGGTGGATTTGAGAATAGTGGTTGGACTCTTAACTATGATGGTACAATTTCCGGTATGACTGAAGATGATGAAAACTATGTTAAGAGTGTTCAGGACTGGGCTAAGAAATTCACAGATTCTACAGGAGTCGATCTCTACGGATCTAAGGAATTCCAGGATGCAGTTACCAAGGAAATTCAAAATAGGTGGGAAAAAGTTACAGGTGGTGCTAAAGGAAATGGACCTAAGACTACCGATACTACCAAACATGATGCTGTAAAGGCTGAGAGTACTTCTAAGAAGCAGGAAGCCAAAGATAATTCTGAAACTGTCAAGAAAGAAGGACCTATCAAGAAACAGACTAGAGAAGAGAAAGCTGAAAATGATGCTGTTAGGTCTGATAAGGCAGTAAAGGATTACACTGAGAAAGCTAAGAATGAAGATCCTAAGAAAGTGGCTAAGGAAATTGTCAAGAATAGAGATTTCGGTATTGACGAACTTTACCATGAAGTAAAGGAAGCTATCAAAGATGGCGCTATGATTTGGGACGGATCTGACTTAGTAGCAGTTAGTTCAAATAAGGGTGATAAGAATAAATATAACAAGGCTAATGAATATGTCAATGAGATTTATCGTGATATGGCTAAGTATATTGATGCTATCGCTGAAGATTCTGGAAAAGGCGCTGAACTTTGGAAAGAAGTTAGAACTATAATGAGTAATAAGTTTGATAGACTTAGCAAAAAGTACGCTCCTAGCAACAAAGAAGCAAAACACTCAGCAATAGAGGAGGAAGAAATGAACATTAATAAAGTACAGTCAACAAAGAATGGCGACGAAATCCTTGATGAGTACAGAGCATTTAAGGAAAGAGCTAATCGTGGCGCCGCAGCTAATAGATTATCTCACAGTTCCATTATCTCAGCAGCAGATCTGAATGCTAGATATGAGGAAGAGCAGAAGAAGCAGTGTATTCTTATACACTCAGGTAAGAACTATAAGTATAAAGCTATGTCATCAAATGCTTCTAAGGCAAAAGATGATGAAGATTAACTCAGTTCACTATCTTAGTTCGATATAATACATATTCCTTCCACATAAATCAAAATGGGTAGTTTCTCCAACCAAGATTCTACCCATCTGGTTTGTGTGAGTTAGGGGGGAGAATGGCTGAAACAAAAAAAGGGGGCGCTTTTAAAAACGTCCCTATTTTTTTTATCCCCTTCGTGTAAAAGTAATGTTATATTATAGAAGTAGTACGTCTGGTAAACATACAAAAGGAGGGGAACGGAAGGAACGAAAAAGATATTTTTGAGTAGTTCCTTCTATTCTTTTTTTTCGCTAAAATCTCCGTTATTATAATAGGAGGTGATAAAATGAAAATTTATTTAGTACATTTAGAGTTTTATGATAATGACAGATATGAACCAATGGATTATGATCGTATAATGGCAGTATTTGATTCTGAGGAGAAAGCTATACAATTCTGTAAAGAGAATTCTGATGAAGAAGAAGATTTTTTGATTCTCAAAGACAGACGTATACCAGATCTTACAGATGATAAAAATTATGGTGAACACATCGAGGTTGATTCATTTCCTCATGGAACATACACTCTAAGGTATGAGGAATTAAAAGTTTTATAATTTCATAAATGATTGGGAACTTATGGTTCCCTTTCGTTTTTCGCTAATTTTAATAGTCATATTATAGCAACGATTAATAATTCACATATCGAAAGGAGAAAACTTATGGGAAAGAAATTAGCATTAGGAATTGGCGCCCTGTTTGGATTATCGATGGTCGCTTCTGCAGAAAAGAAGGAAAGAAAGAAGCGTGAAGAAGAACAAACAAGGGCTATTAAGGAACGAAATGCCGAAATAGCAGCTCAGAAAGAAAGAACCGAGGATATAGCTAGATATAATCGGAGGCTGAAAGAAGCAAAGGCCGGAGTTGAGCGTGCCAAGGCCAATTATGAAAAGAGGCACGACGAAGATTGGCTGGAAATCCAGCACGAGTATGAGGCAGAGGTCCTCATGTATGAAGCAGAATTGGAGAGACTCGCTTCATGAAATAATTAAACTCTTCAAAATGGGTAGGACCTTATGGTTCTATCTGTTTTATTCGCTAATTTTTTGTCCCATATAATGACACTATAAACACTTTATTACAGAAAGTGAGGAAATAAAAATGGAAAAAAGTTATAAAATCACATTTTGTGACTGTTGTGGTAAGAGAATTTTTCAAACTGATAAACATAGTAGTGAATTAAATGCAACTTTTACGGCGTATTGGAAAGATGATACTGATCTCTACAAAGATACACAATATGATATATACAAAAATGGTCATCATTACAGATGTATTGTACCGGAAGAAGATATAAATCTTGAAGATGCAAATCATGAAATTTATAGAGATTCGCGTGCTTCAGATAAATATTTACTTAAGTTAGACAACGTTTGTGAGGATTGTACTAGAAAAGTTATATCAGAACTTTGTGGTATTAGAGATTCTTTAAAGAACATCGCCAAACCGGTAAAAGAAGTTGATACTACAGGTCTTGAGGACTTCTCAGTAGAACAGTTACAGGCAGAAATTGAAAAAAGAAATAGTAATAAAGACTGATTGTTTAGAATGTTCAAGCAGTAAAAAATAAAAACATTCAAAATGGGTAGGATTAGAAATAGTCCTATCTGTTTTTAAATACCCTCTATGACGCACTACAAGCCTTATTTAGGCCTATTTAATATTTTGGTGTAGATTTATACCACTTTATACCTAAAAAGCCGAATATGGGCATTCTGGTGCGTTACAGAGGCATTCTAGAACGCATTTTTATTTATTCGCTAAAATCTCCAGTTATATAGTAGGAGGTGAATTACTATGTTAATTAATTTATTAGAGATTTATTTAATTATGGGCTTAATGCTCAGTATACCAGAATATTTTTCTGATGCACGTTATATAATTAAGTCAAGAAAGGAAAATGGATTAAAAGGAATTTTTATAGAACAAATTCCCGGTCTTGACTGGTTAGTAATTTGTTTCAGATTTCTGGTTATTACAGTATTTTGGTCTGTAATTGTAGTAGGTTATTTAATAGTTAATAAAATAAAAAAGACCACTGACTAAACCAAATTACGGGGATCATAGATATTTATGGTCCTCGCGATTTTTATGTGTCATTATATGAAAGGGGATAAAGTTATGAGTGAGAAATTTGATGCACACGAAGCTTTAAAAGCAGACTTCGGTATAGGTAAAGAGGAATCGGATAAGCTTGAAGAAGAGCTTTATGTTTTCGTCGCTAAGAAAACTTTAGACGTAACGATGCAGTCTATGAAGTTAACAATGGAGACAGAAATCTTAAAGCAGCAAATCAAGAAAGATGATGACAATGAACCTACAGATGAAGCTAAAGAGCGTATGAAGCAGTTCATGAAAAACAATGACAAATTGGCCCGTTATGTAGGACAGTTAGACATTTTGTCGGAAATCTCTCAGTTTATGAGTGATCGAGAGAAGAAGTAATTCAAAATAAGGGGATTAGAGTAATCTAGTCCTCTTGTTCTTTCGCCAAAATTTTGTCTTGTATAATGACACTGTAAACACTTTACACAAAATAGGAGGTTTAAAAATGAAAAAAGAAGCAAAAGGATTTATAGCAGGACTTTTAACAGCTCCGGTTATCGGATTAGGAGCATATTTTGCCTATAAGGTAATCAAACCTGATTATCTGAAGGATTATGATGAAGACGATGACCTTGAGCCGGAAGAAGAACCTGATGATGATGACTTTGATGATTTCGAAGACATTGATGATCTTGATGAAAGTGTTGAAAGAGCAAGGGATAATGGAGTTCCCGAAGAAGAAATACTCCATAATGTTGATGAAGTAGACAACTATTTCACAGAGTAATTCAAAATGGGTAGTAGAGAGATTCTCTGCTATCCTTTTATCTCCCTCGCGAAAAAGAAATCTCCTTTAATGAAGAACTAGAAACACAAAAA
>Ga0265299_10000191_pt1 | contig 81912 bp, 63 predicted proteins | sample AusTroGonzalo_MG_4_FD_193485 | JGI IMG/M metagenome (GOLD analysis project Ga0265299, IMG submission 193485) | Bovine rumen microbial communities from tropical cattle in Woodstock, Queensland, Australia - Gonzalo_02 | ecosystem: Host-associated > Mammals > Digestive system > Stomach > Rumen ... | reverse complement strand
AATGACGCAGACCTGCCTGAACGACACCTTCGAACAGCGCTGCACCACCGTAGGCCGCGACTTCCCCTTTGTGGAGGTGAAAGTGCTCGACCCCGAGACCAACGAGGAATGTCCCGTTGGCGTGCAGGGTGAGATGTGCTGCCGCGGCTTCAATGTCATGAAGGGCTACTACAAGAATCCCACCGCCACGGCAGAAGTCATCGATGAGAACGGCTTCCTGCACTCCGGCGACCTGGGTATCAGGGACGAACAGGGTTTCTATAAGATCACGGGCCGCATCAAGGATATGATTATCCGCGGCGGCGAGAATATCTACCCCCGCGAAATCGAGGAATTCCTCTACCACATGGAAGGCATTAAGGACGTGCAGGTAGCTGCCGTTCCCTCCAAGAAGTACGGCGAGGAGGTGGGTGCATTCATTATCCTCTACGAAGGTGCCAAGATGACCCCTGAGGACGTGCAGGAGTTCTGCCGCGGGAAGATTGCCCGCTACAAGATTCCAAAGTATGTCTTCTTCGTCGATGGATTCCCGCTCACAGGAAGCGGCAAGATACAGAAGTTCAAGCTCAAAGAGCTGAGCCTCAAGCTCTGCGAGGAGCAGGGAATAGAAGTGATTTAATTCTTAACTACCATTATCCTATGAAAAGATTTTTCCTCCTGACAACCGCGTTTGTCATTAGCCTCTGTGCTGCCGCTCAGACACTACCGTATCAGAACCCCGAGCTAAGCGCCCGCGAGCGTGCCGCAGATCTCTGCCAGCGACTGACTCTGGAGGAGAAAGCACAGTTGATGCTCGATGAGTCGCCCGCCATCCCCCGCCTTGGCATCAAGAAATTCTTCTGGTGGAGCGAGGCACTTCACGGCGCCGCCAATATGGGTAATGTCACCGTATTCCCTGAGCCTGTCGCAATGGCAGCCTCCTTCAACCCCGACTTATTATATAAGGTATTCGATGTGGCCAGCACGGAATTTCGCGCTCAATATAATCATCGTATGCAAAACGGAGGTGAAGACGAGAAGTTCCACAGCCTCAGCGTCTGGACACCTAATGTAAACATCTTCCGCGACCCGAGGTGGGGACGCGGACAAGAGACCTACGGCGAAGACCCCTACCTGACCAGCGTCATGGGAACCCAAGTCGTCAGAGGGTTGCAAGGTCCCGAGAGCTCAAAATACCGCAAGCTTTGGGCCTGCGCCAAGCACTATGCCGTTCACAGCGGACCCGAATACACACGCCATTCTGCCAACCTCACCGACATCTCGCCCCGCGATTTCTGGGAGACCTATATGCCCGCCTTCAAGACCCTGGTCGAAGACGCCAAGGTACGTGAAGTGATGTGTGCCTACCAGCGGCTGGACGATGACCCATGCTGCGGCAGCGCCCGTCTGTTGCAACAGATCCTGCGCGAGGACTGGGGCTTCCAGTACCTGGTGGTCAGTGACTGCGGTGCCGTGAGTGATTTCTACACCTCCCACAAGAGTTCCACGGATGCTGTCCACGCTTCCGCCAAGGCCACTCTGGCAGGCACCGATGTTGAATGCGGCTACGGCTATGCCTATCGTTCAATTCCAGAAGCCGTGCGCCGGGGATTCATCAGCGAGGCAGAGGTCGACAAGCACGTGCTGCGCCTGCTCGAAGGACGCTTCGACCTCGGAGAGATGGACGACCCTTCGCTGGTGGAATGGGCTCGGATTCCTTATTCCGCCATGTCCACCAAGGAAAGTGCACAGAAGGCACTCGAAATGGCAAGGCAGTCGATTGTGCTGTTGCAAAACAAAGGTAACGTACTTCCCCTGAAAGCCAGCAAAGAGAAGATTGCCGTCATTGGCCCCAACGCCGACAACAGTCCGATGATGTGGGGTAACTATAACGGAACGCCCAACCATACAATTACCATCCTTGACGGCATCTGCGCGAAGTTAAATGTCAAGAGAGAGAAAGTACAGAAGAACTCGAAACTCACCTATTTTGCCGGTTGCGACCTCACTAACACATTGGTGATGGACAGTAGGCTGGCTACCGAGTGCTCCGCCGACGGAAAGCGCGGATTGCGCGGCACCTTCTGGAACAACACGGAAATGGAAGGACAGCCCGTGTCCACACAGCTGTACACCAACCCCGTAGCCGTCACCACGGCCGGAATGCACAACTTCGCACCCAACGTGGCACTCGAAGACTTCTCCGCCAAGTACGAAACCACCTTCTCGCCCAAGGTGGAAGGAGAATATGTCATCAATGTCGAGGGTTGCGGACACTACGAAGTATATATCAACGGCGAACGCAAACAGCGCGTTCACTCCTGGCGCACCACTCCCACCCGCACCGCTATCCAAGCCGAAAAGGGCCAAAGCTACGCCATTGAGATCCGCTACCAGTTCGTGAAGACCTGGGGAGCAAATATGAAAATAGATATCGCGCAGGAACAACCCATCAACTACGATGCCCTCATCGCTCAGCTGAAAGGAATCCAGAAAGTGATCTTCGTGGGTGGCATCTCGCCCGCACTTGAAGGTGAGGAAATGCCCGTCTCGATTGAAGGCTTCAAGGGTGGCGACCGCACCAGCATTGAACTGCCGAAGGTTCAGCGCGACTTCCTGAAAGCCCTGAAGGCCGCTGACAAGACCGTCATCTATGTCAACTGTTCAGGCTCAGCTATCGCTCTGACTCCAGAGACCGCCTCCTGCGATGCTATCGTTCAGGCATGGTACGCCGGACAGGAAGGTGGCACGGCCGTTGCCGATGTACTCTTCGGTGAGGTGAATCCTTCGGGCAAGCTCCCCGTGACTTTCTACCGCTCCGACGAGCAATTGCCCGACTACGAAGACTATTCGATGAAGGGGCGCACCTATCGTTACTTCTCCGACCCGCTATTTGCCTTCGGATATGGACTGAGCTATACCACTTTCACAGTAGGACAGGCCCAGTTGCCGTCTACCAGCCTGAAGCTCGATGCACTGAACACAAGCCTTTCCGTTCCCGTCACCAACGCAGGCAGCCGTGATGGCAGTGAGGTACTGCAGCTCTACGTCCGCGACCTTGCAGACAGCGAAGGTCCGCTGCTATCCCTCCGTGGTTTCCAGCGGGTAGCTATCAAGGCCGGACAGACCGCTACCGTTCAGATTCCCCTCACGGCAAAGACCTTCGAGCTCTTTGACCCGCAGACCAAAACCGTACACGCTCATGCCGGACGCTATGAGTTACTCTACGGCAACAGCTCGCGGCCCGGAGACCTGAAGCGCATTGAGGTCACCCTGGAATAAATGCCGGTTATGACGCGCGAACGCGAAATATATAAAGTAACACTCGTCGGCAGTGCAGGTAATGTGGCACTGCTGACGTTTAAGTTTATTGCGGGACTGCTGGGCCATAGCTCTGCGATGATCGCCGATGCGGCGCATTCACTTTCGGATTTCCTCACAGACATCGTGGTCCTTATCTTCGTACACATCAGTGCGAAACCCCAGGATGAATCCCACGACTATGGTCATGGGAAGTTCGAGACCATAGCCTCATTTCTTATCGGCCTGGCACTGATGGCGGCTGCAACGGGAATCATCGTCGCAGGAAGTACGAAGCTGGCCGCATGGTGCGGCGGCGAACAACTCCAGGCACCCGGGATGCTGGCTTTGTGGGCGGCGTTCATCTCCATTGCCATCAAGGAGTTGCTGTATCACTATACCGCACATCGCGGACGGGCGCTGGACTCACAGGCGGTAATTGCCAACGCCTGGCACCACCGCAGCGACGCGCTATCGTCCATAGGAGCCGCTATCGGCATCGGGGGTGCTATCCTTCTGGGTAATCGCTGGACGGTACTTGACCCGCTGGCCTCCATCGTGGTAGGTGCCATGCTCATCAAGGTTTCTGTCGACCTGTTGAAGACCAGTATTGGAGAACTCACCGACAGTTCCCTGCCCGCAGACACCGAAGAGGAAATCTTGCAGCTCATCCAGTCATTTCCGGATGTCCAGCAGCCCCACAACCTCCGCACCCGTCGTATCGGAGACCGCATCGCCATTGAAGTACATATCCGCATGGACGGCGATTGTTCTCTCTACAATGCCCACGAACGTGCATCAGACATTGAGCAGAAGCTCAAGTCACGATTCGGTCAGCAGACCCACGTCACAATTCACATGGAACCCGTAAAAGAACAGAACGGCGATGCTTGATTTCATCACCCAACTGAACGATGCACTATGGGGTTATCTCCTGATTGCCGCACTCCTCGGATGTGGTGTGTGGTTCACATGGCGCACTCGTTTCGTGCAGTTCCGGATGGTGGGTGAAATGCTGAGGTTATTGACAGACAGCGCTGTTAGCACCAATCGGGAACAGCACGTATCCTCCTTCCAGGCTTTTGCCGTCTCCGTAGCCACACGAGTAGGGACGGGTAATTTGGCGGGCGTCGCTACAGCTATCGCCGTGGGTGGTCCGGGAGCCGTGTTCTGGATGTGGCTGATAGCATTGATAGGTTCTGCCACGGCCTTTGTTGAATCCACGCTCAGCCAGCTCTTCAAGCGGCGGCATTCCGAATCTTTCATCGGCGGTCCGGCTTACTATATCCGCCACGGACTCCACTCCCGCTGGATGTCAACGCTCTTTGCAGTACTCATCACCATCACCTTTGGTCTCTCCTACAACTCCATACAAAGCAACACCATCTGCAGCGCCATGCACGAAGCCTTTGGTTGGGATCCGCTGTGGACGGGAATTGTACTGGCAACCATCTCCCTCGTTATCGTCTTCGGCGGCATTCATCGCATCGCCCGCGTCAGCGCCATCTTGGTTCCGCTGATGGCTATCGGGTATTTTGTGTTGGCTGTCGTCGTCATCATGATGAACATCGAGCTAATCCCTCATGTGTTGAAAATCATCATTCTAGATGCTTTCGGTTTTCAGCAAGTCGCCGGAGGAGGCATCGGAGCCACCATGATGATAGGCATCAAACGAGGACTTTTCTCCAACGAGGCTGGCGAAGGCAGTGCTCCCAACGTGGCTGCTACGGCAGACGTCTCGCATCCCGTCAAGCAAGGCCTAATCCAGGCACTTGGCGTCTTCACAGATACGTTGCTCGTCTGCTCCTGCACCGCTTTCATCATCCTCCTCAGCGGCCTCTACACGACCCCGGAACTGAACGGCATCGCACTCACACAGGCCGCCCTGCAACAGGAGATCGGCAGTTGGGGAATGTTGTTCATTGCCATTGCCATCCTCCTCTTTGCCTTCTCCAGCATCATTGGCAATTACTACTACGGAGAAGCTAACGTGCGACATCTTACCGACAACCGCCACGTCACCACTGTCTACCGCCTCCTCTCGGGTGGTTTCTTTGTGCTTTTTGGAGCCCTGGCCACTCTTGAGATTGTGTGGAGCCTTGGTGACTTATGTATGGCCCTGCTCACCGGCTGCAACCTAATAGCCATCATCGCCTTAGGTCGCTACGCTTTCCGACTTCTTGACGATTATCGCGAGCAGAAACGCCGAGGAATCCGCGAACCCGTATTCCACCGCCATCAGCTGCCTGAGATTGAGGCCGACGTGGAGTGTTGGGAATAACGGAAACTCGTCAATTTTTATATTTCGATAATGACAGCAAAGAGAAAGAACTATACGAAACTGAGCTATTGCATTGCGAGTGTGCTAATGATAGTGGTGTGCCTGACGGGATGCCGTCATGGCAATGCCACGGATTCAATATTGGCTCGCAGCCAACAGCTATTGGATTCGGACTCTGCCTACGCCGCAGCGTCCCTGATTAACGAGTCCGAAGCTCAGGCTGCCACCTTCACCCAGCAGGCCGAGCAAGGCATGTTGCAGGCCGTGGAGCAGCACCCCGGAATCTGAAGGCCATGAATACCCGTCATCTCAACAAATGGCTACAATGAAAGGCTTGGCTCCACATACAGAACAACTCTTCGAGCGCATCGCAGCCCTGGATTGCATCAAGCCATTCGTGCTGGTAGGCGGTACGGCTCTCTCGCTCTAACACAACCACTTCGAGCAGCTATCCCCAATGTACTCAGTGACAGCTTTGGAGATTGAAGAGTATATCAAAGGGCTACTGAAGTAGGCTAAAAAACAAATTTTAACAGAAAAAGAGCGCACCCGTCACGGATTTTGCTTATCTTTGCAGCGGAATTATGACTCGAAAGGGACTTTTCATCATCCTCGCCCTCGTGGCTGTCAGTCTTCTCGTCATCTTCGGCGTGAATGGCTGCCAGCGTCGTGCTGACCAGATGCGGGCGGCACTGGACTCCGCCTTGGAGCAGAACCGCAACTACATCCCCTTCACCTCAGACTCCACCCTGCTGGAGGTGGTCGAGTACTACGACCGCTACGGCTCGCCCAACGACCGGCTGCGCGCCCACTATGCCCTCGGCTGCGTCTACCGCGACCTCCACGATGCCCCCATCGCCCTACTGACCTGGGAGCGGGGCATCGCCGCCGCCGACACCACCGCCGCCGACTGCGACTTCGCCACCCTCTTCCGCGTCTATGGTCAGATGGCAAGCGTCTATTTCCGCCAGTTTATGCCAGAAAAAGAACTGGAGGCCAGAGAGAAACTTTGTCATTACGCACTACTTGCAGGCGATACCTTAAATTATATAGGAGGGCTATTAAGAAGGAATAGCGCCTTACTTGCCCTTGACGATACCGCCGCCGTCTTTCGGAATATTGAACACGTTCGTCAACTTTACTTGAAAAGAGGCTTAACAGCAGAGGCTGCACAGGTATTTCCGTCGGCAATTCAAATAGCTTTGGATTACCAGCAATTCGAACGTGCTGGTGCTATGATGCGTGTCTATGAGCAGGAGTCAGGACTATTTGATGAGCAAGGCAATATCGCTCGCTCTCGTGAAATTTACTATTATTTCAAAGGAATGTACTACCTCGGAGTCCATCAGTTGGATTCTGCTGAATACCAGTTCCGTAGGTTGCTTCCTTTCGAATCGAACCTCGTTGATGCCTATCGTGGTCTCTTGTCCCTTTATCGGCTGCAGCATATTTCAGACTCTATATACAAATATGACATCCTGTATGAAGGTGCCTTGGGCGATTACTTAAAACAGACGAAGACCTCAGCCATTGCACTCTCAGAAAGCGTGTACGACTATAGCTTGCAGCAACAGATTGCGCAGGAACAGGAGCAGAAGGCTCAGCGCAGAGGAACTCTTATCATTTTAATTCTTATCATCGGAGCCGCAGGCTTCATCTATTTCAGGCGTAAGAGGAAAGCGCAGGAATACGAACTCCATCAAACTACCCTTTCCTATATTCAGGCTCAAAAGGAGATGGATAAGCTAAATGACGAAATAGCACTTTTAAGGAGGCATCTGCCCAGACAGGAGGAATCCATTGCGCTCTTGGAGGACAAGGAAAACCGTATCCAACAACTGGAATATATAGTTGAACGTTACAAGGAAAAATTAGGGCGCGAGATTCCTCAGAATGACGAAGAGAGCTTGATGCATTCGGATGTCGTGAAACATTTCAGGAATCTTTGTCACATCCATTCCTTTAAAGAAAAAAGTGTTGTCCATACCATTCAACCACGTGCTTGCAATATTTCCGAATGGAAGAAATTGATTAGTGAAATCCAGAAGTATCATTTTAGCTTCTATTACCTAATAACCATTGATAAGAAACTTCCAAAGCTCCAACATAAAGTGTGTATTTTGTCCAGATTAGGTTTTAAGACCAATGAAATGGCCATTCTTTTAGGGACTTCCGAGCAGAACATATCTAACGCCCGCAGCAGAGCGGCCCAAAAGCTTTTTAATTCATCAGAAACATCACTTTTGGACGTCAATTTGCCGAAAATATAACACTTTCCCCAAAGTTTATAAAAAGTGTATTAATTGTTGCTACATTGTGACAGTCAATATATTACACAAGAGAAAGTGTATAGAAAGTGTATTTAAAGTTCGCTGAACGTGATTGATTAGTGAATTTTTTGCCGTATCTTTGCCCCGCCACAGTTAAAACGGCAAAAATATGAAAAAATATCTAATCATTCTCCTGGCGCTACTTGCAGCCACTACGATCAATGCGGAACCCGAATTGGTTCCAGTGAGACCTGTTCCTACGACACCTCCAGATGGAGATGACCCCCGCTCCCCCATCGTCACGCCTGTCTTCTATCTCGACGGCTACACGCTGACGGCAGCGGACAACACCCTCGGCAGCACCGTGGAACTCCTTGATGCGAATGACAATGTGGTCTTCACCACCTATGTCAGTATCGAAGGCGACATCCAGCTCCCCACCACCCTCTCTGGTACTTATACTATAGAGGTTACGCGCGGAGGCATCACATTCATCGGGGAAATCGAGCTGTAACATTACAATCCATTGATGTGAGATGAAGCATGCAATATTGATATTAGCGCATAAAGACTTTGATCAGCTCCGCCACTTGATAGAGTATTTTATCAAGGACTGTTTTGTCTATGTGCATATTGATAAAAAAGCCGTCATCACATCAGAAGAGCTTCATTCGATAGGCAGCATGCCACAAGTGCGTGCTGTCTATCAAAAATTTGATATTCATTGGGGCGGTTTCTCTATGTTACAGGCTGAACTCTGGCTTGTAGAAAAGGCTTACAATGATCTTCACCATGATTACTATCATCTAATAAGTGGTCAAGACTACCCTATAAAAACATTCCATTATTTTGAGGATTTCTTTGAAAAACAAAAAGGAATTTCCTTTATAGAATATCAGCCACTTCCTGTAAATGATTGGTCTCAGAATGAACAATGGCGATATCGATATATTTTACCTTTTGATCGAATCTACACACACACCACATCTCATGCAAAAGTTATTAAATGGTGGAAGCATCAGGTAAAGAATAATTTCGTTCGCATACTACCTTCTCATTTCACTCATTTGTATAAAGGTTCTCAATGGTTTTCATTGACCAGACAAGCAGTTGATGTATTACTGGCTTTTACTCAAAACAATCCAAACTTTCTCAGATGCTTCAAAAATACTTATGCCCCAGAAGAGACCTATGTCACCACGATTCTCGCTAATTTGCTCCCGAAAGCATCACAAAAGAACGACAATCTCAGATTTATTATTTGGAGGTCCGAGAACGGAAGCTATCCCGCAATTCTCGGCGTGGAGCATTCTGATGCGTTACAACAGAGCCCCTCTCTATTTGCTAGAAAAATGAGTATTCCGTTTAGTGCTCCATTAATTAGAAAAATTGATGCTATAATATATGAATAGGACACCGCGAAATATAATTTTTCTGGAGATGTTTGTACCTGGTAATACAAATGGAGTTACCCGATGCATTCAAGTAATAGCGAACGCTTTGGCCAAAGATAAAGCATATAACATTAGCTGGATACGTTTCTTATGTGGAGGTAATTGTCAAGAATTTGAAGCTTCAAAGAAAGATTACACGGTTAAAATTATCCCATTGCCAACGGATGTCAATTCTTTCCTCTCAAATAGTCAAATAAGGCAAAAATTTTGGGAAGAAACAATTTCTGAAATAGTACATGTAGCTGGAGAAGTGCCAATTTTACATATTCATACATTGAACTTGATAGAGTTTGCAATTATAGTTAAGCAACGCATACTTTGTAAAATAGTAACTCATCTCCATTGCATCCCCTGGAAGTCGCTGTTTAATAAGGATGTAAACAAATTTAACAAATATTATCAGAATTATTATCTGAACGCAAAGCATAAAAGCGCCATCAATTTCGTTTATAATCCATATGAATGGAACTGCTATTGCAAATCCGACTGCGTAATTTGCGTGACAGAGTGTGCACGTGACTATATTATCAAGAACTGTGAAAAGCATATTGATAATATTCAGGTGGTCCCTAATGGGATGATGGACATAGCTGGTCATGAGTTTAATAAGTGTTACGCACTAAGCAATCCTGTCAAATGCCTTTTCGTAGGAAATTCACATGATAGCAAAGGGCTGAAATATATTTTGGAATCACTATCATTACTTGTTACAAACTATGAAATATCATTATATGTAGCTGGCAAGGTTGGCAACAAATTAAGTGATACAATCCAAGATACTTATCCTTTACTAGACATCCATTTCCTTGGCAACATACCATTTTATCAATTATGTGACTATTACATGGATAGCGATATTGGTATAATAGCCTCTGTCCAAGAACAATGTAGCTATGTTGCAATTGAAATGATGATGTTCGGACTTCCTATCATTACCACTGATGTTGATGGACTTCATGAAATGTTCACCAGTAAAGAAAATAGCATTATGATTCCATTGGTGTTTGATGCCACTCAAGGACTAAAGCCTGATGTCAAAATGATGGCAACCGCATTAGAGACATTGATGACAAATCATCGACTAAGAAAACATATAGGTCTTGCCGCACGTCATCAGTTTAATATCAGATATAGCCAAAGGCAAATGATCAATAGCATAAAGTATATTTATTCCTCTTTAATTAATTGTGATTATGAGTAAAACCGAAGAGCATAATATAACTACAAAGGTGCCAGAAATAAGTGTCATGATGTGTGCCTACAATGCACAGCGGTATATCCGCAAAGCCATAGACAGTGTGCTTTGCCAAACATTTGACGATTTTGAATTTATCATTATTGATGATGGCTCTACAGATTCCACAGCTGAAATAATCCGCAGATACGATGACCCACGTATTCAACTAGTAATGTGCAAACATGACTATATTAGTTCACTAAATATGGGCTTACGTAAATGCAGAGGTAAATATATTGCTAGGACTGATGCTGATGATATTATTCTGCCGACCCGCCTACAAGAACAGATGGAACTAATGAATCAATATCCTGAAATTTCAGTCTGCTTTTCTTGGGGAACAACTTTTGGTTCTATCGAAGAAAGTATGGGGCATTGTGCCAAAGGGAAGATTAATAATGCGTATTTTTGGTTGGTAACAGGAAACTTCCTAATGCATCCGACGGCTTTAATTAGGCATGACTTTCTGCTAGAAAATAAGATCCATTACAAACGATATCCGTATGCAGAAGACTATAAGTTATGGGCCGACATTTCTTTCTGTGGTGGACAGTTCTATGTGATACCCAAACCATTGATAAGATATAGAATCAGCCCTTACCAAGTTTCACGACTTCATCATGATGAACAAAGATGTTCACGACTCCGCATACAACAGGAAATTGTGGAAGAACTCCTGAAAAGATTAGAACACCCACAAAAAAGTCTTATCAAGAGATTTTATGGTACACTACTACGTTTGAATAGTGTCCAAATCCTTCAAGGGGATGAGGTTATAACTACAATGTATAAAGCATTAAGACGAACAAAGTTCTTTGTAAAATAACCCTTTTATGTTAAACTCTAAAAAATCAAGCAAAAATGAGTAAAATTAAGCTACAAAACATTCCCAACAATAACATTGTGAGGGAACAAGATCCTGGAGATGAACCTATTGTTCCTGATGATTCTGGTGTTGTTGATGATTCTGGAAACATTGATGATTCTGGAAACATTGATGATTCTGGGTGCTTCGATATTGAAGCTGGATCTGCTATCTATACAACAGGAATAGAAGGTATAAAGTTGAATTTTCTGATAAAATGGACAGATGGGAACCTCACAAGAGCACCATTCGTAAGCGTTAGAATATTATCAGATTTTTTAGATGATCCAGATGCCTCAGGATTTATGGGAATGCCTTATGAAGTTACAGACCCCGACCATTATGATTATATTTCCCACAGTGTCAATGAATATGGACTTATCGATAATGGTGTAGTTGTAGGTTCATCCCTTGTCACATATTGGCACTATCCATGCAGCAAATCATGGGTGTTGGGAACAGAATGTATGCCCAGACGTCGTTATGGCTCTTGCCCCATAAACTTTTCAATTCCTCGCCCGACGCATGAAGATGATTAATAATGATTGTATCTAAAGTAAAAAGTGTTGTGAGCGATTTATCAATGTCAATAAAGTTGAAACAAATCTCTCACAACATCCTTTTTTATCTTACAAATAAAGTTTTTATAAATTATTATTTCGATCTTTGGGGCCAAATCAATAATTAGAGAGCTCTGTTATGCGCATCTTGGTTAATCTGTTTCTAGTTCTCTTTGTTTCGCAAACTGTCCCTGCGCAATCTCACCTTGACAGCCTTGCCCAGCGCTTGCGCCTCTTCGGCGAGCGCATACCCCAGGAAAAGGTGTATGTTCATCTTGACAACACCTGTTACTTTCATGGAGATACCATTTGGTTCAAAGCATACGCTCGACAGACAAATACTAATCTGCCCTCGAATATCAGCAAGGTGTTATATGCCGAGTTGTGGAACAACGATGGATATTTAGTGGAGCGCAAACTGATAGAAATGAAGAATGGAGAGGGTTGCGGGTTCTTCTCGCTGGAAGATTCCCTAATTTATGGTGGCTACTATGAATTGCGAGCTTACACCCGCTGGCAGTTGAATTGGGGCGAATTCGAGCACCGACATAAGAAGAACTGTCGATGGTGGTTCTTCAACAACACGATGGCCCGGGAGTATTTTCGAGATTATGACAAACTTTATTCCCGTGTCTTTCCTGTTTATGACCATCCCCAGAAACCAGGTGAGTACTTTCTGGAAATGACTCTACGCCCACTTCAACGCCAGTACGGCAGTGATTATAAGTCAAAGAACAAGTTGGAACTCACCCTATATCCCGAGGGCGGACAGCTCGTGGAAGGTGTCCCCTGCAATGTTGCCTTTGAGGCTGCAATGACAGATGGAGAGTACAGAAGTGGAAATATAGTGGTGTATTCCAACAAGCAGGGTGAGGTCGCAAGGGCCTCAACGGAGAACCGGGGACGTGGATCCTTCAAACTAACGCCTCAGAAGGGTGAGCGCTATGTTGCAGAGTTTACGGCAGAAAAAAAAGAAGAGGAAAATAAAAAGCTTTCAGTCAAGGAGGATTTACCGAAGGCCGAAACTGATGGGATAGGGCTGCAAGTGGAGAGAAACCATGATAGCTGGCTTGTACGGATACAGGCTATGGGAGTTGCGGCCCAGAAGGAACTTGGCGTGACCGTAATGAACGAGGGTATTCTTGAATTTTTCAGGGTACTTGCCGACAGCTCGCTTTATCAACTTCATCTTAGAAAAGAACAACTCCGCGTAGGAGTTAATCAGGTTACTGTATTCAATATCGACGGTCGTATTTATGCCGACCGGCTATTCTTCGTCTCAGATTCTGCAAAGACACGTCCCACGCTTTCTGTCAGTGGCCTCAAGGAACGCTACGGACCATTCGAGCAGATTGATATAGACCTCGCCGGGCAATCCGGCTCTGCATCTATTTCTCTTGCAGTTCGCGATGCGATTCATTCTGCTCCCACTTACGACTCAGGTAATATCATGACAGAAATGCTCTTAGCTTCTGAGATAAAAGGTTATGTTCCTCAACCTGACTATTTCTTCGAGGCGGATGATGAGGAACACCATCAGGCCCTTGACTTGCTGATGCTCACTCAGGGCTGGCGACGTTTCAACTGGCAGGAAATGGCCATCAAGGGAAGGTTTGAACTAGTGCATCCTGCCGAATATACTCCCATCCTGACCGGTAGTGTCCACAAATATCAAGGGCATCTGAAGCAAGATGAGGATCAGATATATCTTTATAAGAATCATTTAATTGCAACAGGTATGGAACCAGAGGATGCAGATGAACTCGTTAGCCATATTTTTGGACTGAAATCACACGTTCAAGGCCGGCACGAATGGCAGGGACACAACTATAGTACGACAGAGCGTATGGACAGTATCGCAGACCTGACAGACGAGATGAAGACGAAGATGGCACAGGATGGCGAGAAGCTGCGTCGCGAAGTGCGGGTGCATGCTGAGTTTGTAGACTATGACACCCACGAGAGCGTCATTGGTGATGTCGAAACAAAACGGGGACGCTTCACCATCAAGACACCTAAGTTCTACGGCTCATGTCTGCTTTTCCTTGCAGCCAGCGACACAACTAAGTGGAAACGCAGGAGATTCCTATTCAAGAAGCGGAAGCCTCATCAGTGGATTATGCCCGATGAGGATGAGTATCCTGAGTACTACTTGCGACTTGCGTATCCGTATCCCCATTTCGTGAAGCCATATAACTTTTACCATCAGAACCTACCAGAAATAGGGAATAACGCCAAATGGGACAATAGCTTGATGCAGGGCTGGCACATGATGAAAGAAGTCTCTGTACGCAATCGACGAAGTCGCCTGCTTAACTTCAGGTTCGCCAAACCCGTTGTTGTCATGGATGCCTACGATGCCTTCAACACGGTCGTGGATGCCGGATTCATAGAGGGCTGGTACACTGGTGCAGACAATCTAGGCAGCTCTTTCGGGAGATTCTTAGTTGCCGACATGGGCGGAGGACAGGATTATCAGACTTGGGCAACGCTGAACTACACAAAGTCCAAAACAGTTCATGATAAGAAGTTAACGCGCGAAGAGGGATACCTGAAATATGCTGATCGTGTTGAAGCATATTGTGACTATTCTCCTCGTCTGGAAGGCGACCCACGCTTTTCTGGCGTCGACAGGCCAAATGTAACGGTAGCCGTCATTAGGCTTAAGCGAGGCGAGGAGCGGGTTACCTATCGAGATCGTTTTATCGTACTTCCTGGCTTTTCATATCAGGAAGACTTCTATCACCCAGACTATCGTCACAATCCACCCACGGAGGGGCAGAAGGACTACCGCCGCACCCTCTATTGGAATCCCAACCTAAAATTAGACAGCGAAGGCAAGGCCCATGTCACCCTCTTCAACAACAGCCAGACAACAACCATAAGCGTGGAAGCAGAAGGGCAGGCGTCGGATGGCAAACTTCTGTATACAAAGTAGGCTAATAAGAATAATAGTTTTATCCTATGAGATTTTATTTCGTGATAGCATTTTTCATCTATTTACATTGACAACACAGGCCGCCAGCTCTCATCGCCTCCCACACGAAAGGGAGTGTATATCCAAGACGGGAAAAAGGTGGTGGTGAAGTGAACCTTAGAAATGCATATATAATAACTCTATAATTATTCGTTTATGAAAAAACTTCTTTTTACTGCCTTTTTCCTGCTGGGTGCAGGCATGGCACATGCACAGCTAAATCTGGATTACAATGGGTTTACGAATGTCAAAAGACTGAATGTAAACACCAATGGAACTTCTGATGACCTCGGTATATATATGTACATGAATACTCATTCCATGTCTTATACTGGAATCCACACAGAAATTACAGGCTATACAGGTGATAGTTATAATTACAGGTATGGTATTGCTATTAAGGGAATTGCAAAGAAATGTGTTGATGGCAATTACGGTATTTATGGTTATGTACCCACCACAACAGGAAATATTGCTAATTATGGTGCTGCAATTTATGGGACAAACAGCGCTACCAGAAAAGTCCTAAACAGTTTATATGCAGGATTCTTTGATGGCCTTGTAGGAGTCTGTGGAAGTATAATTGCTACAGGAACAATCCAAGGGAACCATGTGGTGACAGCCCTTCCTAATCCTATTACTCAAGAAGTAAGTCTTTTATCTAGGGGCTCAAATAATATTACAAGTCAACTATCAGGCATCCAGGCAGGAAGTTTCTATGTTAATCCGCCCAGTTTATATTCCGCTTCACGTGCAATCGATGAAAATGACAGTACAGAACTTTCATCTGAAACCAGCAGAGACATTGCCGTGGCTGATGTGTCCCGTAAACATTACGGTCTCTCAGCGGAACAACTCGAGGAAGTCTTTCCCGACCTCGTCTATGAGAATGAGGACGGAACGAAGAGCATCAACTACGTGGAAATGGTGCCGATTCTGGTGCAGGCCATCAATGAACTCTCTGCCAAGGTGACCGCTCTCGAAGGTGGCAGCGGCGCTGCTCGCAAAGTAGCCTCAAATGTCAATGGAATAGGTGAAAATGTACAAGTGTTATCCCTCGGTCAGAATCGTCCGAATCCCTTCGGCACGACAACTGAGATTGAGGTCACTGTACCCGAAAATGTGCAAAGCGCTTTCGTCTATGTCTATGACCTACAGGGCAAGGAAGTGCAGCAGGTGGATGTCACAGGCCGCGGAAAGCAAACCGTGCAGCTCAATGCTGCAGAACTCTCAGATGGCATGTATCTATATAGCCTCATTGCTGATGGACAGGTAGTTGAGACACGCAGAATGATTGTGAAGAAATGAGCGTTCCAGCTCCTGAAGACTTATATTAAAGACCCGGAACTATGAAAACGCCTATTCTATATATAAAGAGGTGTCTCCTCGTGGCGGCACTTCTTACGGCCTCAGCGCTCTCGGTGCAGGCCGCCGACACGTTCAAGGCACGGGTGCGGACAACGGCGCAGCAGACCATGAACATCAGTCTCTCCGACTCCGACACCATTCCGCTCAGTAACCTCGGCACCATCTATGCCCTCAGCATTGATGCCCTCATCACCCAGCCACGCGAGGCCAGCTTTGTCCGCATCGTCCTCGAAGACGTGGAGGGGCACAACTACCTCGTCGCCGAGTCCGACCGCTTCCGCAACGATACCACTACCGTCAACCTCATGGAATACTGCGAGGAAACAGCTCAACTCAACGGCATCACACCCCTTCGCCTGAAATGTTACCTAACCCATGCTTCCCTGCAACTGACCGGCATCTACACCTCCACAGAAATGCCCACACGTGGGATGGCCACAGAACAGGAACTCCGATCAATGAAAGAGACGCAAGTGCAGAGTGTGGTAGATAGGATTAATGAGTACAATGTACGGCATGGAAAGTTGTGGCAGGCAGCGGCAACACCATACGCTTTGAGATACGCTGAGGCACAAGGAGAAATAGGTCCTGATGATCCTTATCTGGCCAATATGAAGTATTATGCAGGAGGATTATATGAGATTGGAGAGAGGAGCAGACAGACAACGACGTATAATTCACCTTATGCAGATTCCTTCAATTGGTCACAAACAAGGCATGGGAAGAAGTGGATAACACCTGTGAGAGATCAAATAAGCAATGGTATATGTAACATATTTGCGGGAGTAGGTGTTGCGGAAGCACTAACGAATCTATATTTCAACGATACCATTAATCTTAATTTATCTGAAGAATTCATATGTACATATAGGTATTGTCATAATGATAATTATATAGAAATTGAAGATGGCCTTGAATTTATCGTAACAGATAGTGTAATAGATGAGGCGACCATGCCGTATGGCAATCATGGGTTCTCTTGTAATCAGCCCAGACCCATAGGTTCTGAGTCTGTAAAATTATCTTGTCTAAAGGAGGTAAGTAAAGGTCTTATGACTTGGGATGTTTATTCCGATTCTATAAAAGCGGCATTAATAAAATATGGTCCAGGTGTAATAGGAGGATATTTTCCTAACAATAGTTCTTATACGGTTCACTATATGGCATTGGTTGGATATGGAAAAGCTATTGCTGGTGCTCAATATACAGTTATTTCTAACACTTCCAGCAGTACGATTACAATCGACTCTTCATTAGCGGGTAAGACATTCTGGATATGTAAAAATAGTTTTGGCGATCAACTGGCTCATTTCATTAATATCATTTGCAATGATGGATGTGAGTTCTACCACACTTATTTTGCCAAAACTCCTGTTATACGGCGTAATCATACTAATTCTGAAATTGTCTGCGAAGACCGTGATGGCGATGGTTATTTTAATTGGGGAATTAGTGAGAATCCTCCTGTCACCTTACCTGCGTGGGCGTTTCCGGAAAAAGATGCAGACGATACGCTGCGATATGTAGGAGCCCTGCATTCAAACGGTACATTTGACACCATTAATTCCAATTTAGATGTGGTTCAAGTCACAACAACTATTACGAAAAGTTCTCCCACCTTCAATAGGAAATGTTATTGGATTAAGAATGGGGGAAAGCTAATTGTAACTAACGAATTCCATTGCCTTCCAGACGTGTGGATTCACATTGATTCTGGGGGCACTTTGGAAATACAAGGAGGTCAAGTGGTTAATGCGATTGTTGAAATCGACTCTGGGGCGACTCTCAAGATTAGTAACTGCGGAACACTTGTTCCGGTTATAGACGAAAATAACGACTTTATTGTGCCTTTAGGTGCTAATTTGGAGATTTCAGAGGGAAGTATCCAAAAAAGTACCGTAAATTTCTTCGGGCAATAATTATTTTACATATCTTTGCAGCGTCAATCATTAAAACCATTGCCTCTATGAAACGTTTTATTTTACTTCTTACGATACTTTATCCATTCTGCTTGTTTGCTCAGGACACGACCTACCGCCCTTTCATCGAGGACGGAAAAGTGTGGGTGTCGAAGTGCGACAAAGATTTGAGTTTGGAAGGTCTTCCAGTGGAGAATCCCGGGGATAAGCCTTATTCCTATCTAATTCTGTATAATTATTTTGACGGTGATACTATTGTTGGAGGTAGGACATGCAAACGGTGGATACAAAAATATGTTGGCCCAAAGAGTGGCAAATTCCTTACTTACATCGTTCCAGTCTATGAGGAGGACAAAAAGGTGTGGTTCTACTTTGAAGAGGGAGTCGGTCCGTTCCTTATGTATGACTTTGAAACCAAAGTCGGAGATACCTTGATTGTCGAATCTCCCGACATTCAACGCTATCAGCGTTACATCAATAATATGGGATTAGATGCTTATATGCAAATGTTCACTGACACGTTGGTTGTATATTCCGTCGGGGAAGAGTTCCTTGGCAATAGAGAGCAAACAGCCATACATTTCTACTCTGCGAAGAAAAAGTTAAGGGATGAAAGTATGCGAGAATTTTCGATACAATATAATTATCATATGTGTGGGATCGGTTCACAATGGTATCCACTTTGGAATAATTGTGTAATCAAAACTGCTCAAGCGCCTTGGTTGATTTATTGTGTGGTCGGAAATGAAATCCTTTATGAAGACAGAGAGCGAGCTGAATTTTGGAACATCCCACTTCCCACCTCCATCACCGCCCCTCACTTCGATTCCACTATCTCCTCCTGGCACACCCTCTCCGGCCACCGCCTCACATCACCTCCAACCCGAAAGGGAGTGTATATCATGGATGGGAAGAAGGTGGTGGTAAAATAGGCCGAACAACAAAGTTTAAGAAAATTCACTCACGCACCAAACGGCAGTATTGAGATTAGGATAAACCTGTCGCGTAAGGTTGAAGAACGAGGAGTGATAGGTAGAATGGGAAAATCTAGTAGTTGTGAGACCGGTTAGATAAAGAAAGATAGAGGTGGATATCAGGACGTAGGCCTTGACGACCCAAGGGTCGTCAAGCAGAAGAACGGGACGTATAGGCTGAGACAACGGGACGTGTTGCTTGACGACCCTTGGGTCGTCAAGGAAAAGTTATGGAAGTTAAGAGGTCGATGACAGGACGAAGGGGGAAAGACGGCCTGACATTTTGGAGAAATACATACGCGAAAGTATTTCTAATACACGTTATCACTTTAAAAATGCTATATTCCTTATTGTCAGTATAATAAGTCATTAATTAACGTGTAGATAGACAATTTAAAGTGAATAAATAGGGGTAGGTAACTGTGAAATTGATGAAATAAAGTGAATATTTAGGTGCAATAACGTGAAATTTTAGATGCTAAAGTGTATAAAATTGGGTGAAAATGGCATTAAGCACTATCTCCCATCCAAATCTCATATCCCGAGAAGAGATCGTAAATATAATAAAACCCCCATCATTTTAATAAAAGCCCCAGCATTATTAAGGAAAAATGCACGAAATATTCACTTTAAGGAACGAAATTTGGAAAAACATATATGGTTTTCTACACGTTAAATTTCGGATATTCACTTTAGTAAAATAGGTTATCTGTTGATATTCAATGGTTTCACAAAATTAAAGTGATAAAGTGTATTAGAAATACTTTCGCGCATGTAAGTGTATGAAAAAAGCCCCTGCGAGGCATGACAATGGCATACCTTGCGAAGCTTGAGTAAAGTAAGACGATTCAAGTTTCGCATGTCGGCAACTTGTTGTCTGTCAGGCAATTTATTACTATCAAGAATTAGAGAATTAGAGAATTTTTCTCAATATGCAAAATATAGCAAATGAATTGATGAGAATGACTAGAATTCTTTGCCAGCCAAATTATACATTATACATTATCAATTATACATTATCAATTATACATTATACACAGTTCGCATGGCAAAAACTTAATACTCTAATTCTCAAATTCTTGATAATCAAAACAATTACTTGCGAAAGTCAAGTAAAGTTGATTACCTACTTATTTAAGGACAATTGTGGATGATGATAGTGCAAAATCGTATTGACTTAATACAGAAAAGGTGCACATGATTTAACAAATTCAAATCATGTGCACCTTTTCTGTATTAAGTCATCTTGTATCACTTCCAATTCTCAGGCCGGTGAAGCACATGACCGTTTTCGAGCTGTACTTCATCAGGCAGCATACTTTGTACAAAACGAGCCTTATAATGGCTTAACCAAACTGTTGTGTCGCACTTACTGACAAGGGCAAATGATTTCTGGTTAGGTGGAATAAAGGCATGAACAGGATGATTAGGGGCGAAAGCTTTGATGATTTCAACAGAAGGAATCATATCACTATCTGCCGAAACGACAATAGTTATATCACAACGCTTAGAGAACAAATCAACCAGCATCCCCGTTGCCACTCTGACATCAGATTCTTTCTCCTCGTATGTTTTATTCTTGAAACCGCAATTCTGACACTTGAATTTCTTTTTCTTGTATCGGCCTAGGTTTAATTTGAATTTAGAATTGAGTAGATTCGCCTTAAAAAACTTATCCTGATTGTCGGCAGCCAACTGGTCATCAAGAGGCCGTGCTGAATAGTACTTCACCTCAACTAATTCTTGATCTGGAAGCATCATTCGTTCGAAAAACTTCACAATGTCTAACCAGTAGATACGTTTCCATGAAGCCCCACCATTTCTTAGGCCATAATAGAAGTTATAGCCGTCAACATATACTATGACTTTCTTTTTTTCCATGCTATTAAAATAAAGCCTCCCGAAGGAGGCTTGACCCAAGTAATTTGCATACAAGGGGGGATTTCTGTTGCAAAGATACAGCTTTTTCCTCTAACCGCAAATTTTTTCTCGTTTTTTTTCAGAGAAAGCACTGTTTAGTCTCACTTTTCATAATTCTTGCCCCTCCATTTCGCCCGTCAAGTCAAAAAAACAGAAGAAAATACGTCGAAAATGATATTTTCTCGTTTCCTTTTGTGCCACCCGTCACGGATTTTGCTTACATTTGCAGTGCGAATCATTAAAACCATAGTCTCTATGAAACGATTCCTATTACTCACATGATACTTATGAGACCACTGAGGAAATCATGGACGAGGTGAGAGCTGTAAGATACACCAAATGAAAGTCATCATTGACACAAATTAATATGTATAAAGACCAAGATTTAATCAAGTATTATTTGATTATTGTTCAGGGAAATGCAAGAGGAGGAGTGTTGTATGCGCCTTCCACCTGGCCACGTCCTGTAGCTGAAGATGGAGTCGAAGTCAGCAACAGCGAGAAACTAATAGTTGAGTTGAGAGATGGTGATTATCGTAATTTCAATATGTGTGTTGGACACGCGAATATTGTAAGCGAGGAATTTAAAGACGCAATACATACAATTATAGCAGATACGTCCGATTTAGAGTTTCTCCCCATACAAGCTCACAGCACCATATATGGAGACCGTAAGTATTACATAATGCACTTCAAAAAGATTTTTGATGTTCTTGATGAGAAAAGGACACTTTATGTATCAGGCACAAGCTCTATTATTAAGCCTTGGGTGGATTATGAAAAAGTCAAGGAACTGGACATCTTTAATTTCCGTCCACTCACGAACGATGTAATTATCTCAGAAAGAGTCAAGAAATTATTATGCAAGTTAAAGCTGAATGATGGAATAGAGTTTCAACCTGTTTTTTGCTATCACAAAAGTTGATAGACTTCACTAAATAGAAAAACGGGGAGAGAGGGAGTGGTACTTCGCATAGCCTTCTCCATCTGACGGATAGATAATTGTGTCAATGAAATAGAGGTGCCCCTCATCATTTGGACTGATTTGCAAGCCGTTGTTCCCGCAAGAGCCTCAATCTCCTCAAGGACTCCCTGCGCGACAGCGGATGCTCTCTCCAATAAGCAACCTTCTGCCTCATTTCGGCATTCATTTTCTTGTGGTATTCGTTCAATATGACCGTCATCTTGCATAGATATTATCGTTTTGCTCTGCAAATATACAAGTATTTATCTGTGCCACAAAATTTCCGCCCACTTTTCTGCCTGCAATACAGGAGTATCCTGACTTTTTTCTCGAAACAGCTATGCTCTACAGGGGGTTGAGCACTTCGCGACAGGTCATCTGAAGTCTGTGAGCTCCCTGAAGGTCTTCTGACGACGGAGGTGGTAGGCGGCGAGGAGGCTGCCACGGTATTGCTCGGGAATGGGATCGAGGGTGGTGGCGGCGAGGTTGCGGGCTCGGTCTGCGGCGAAGTCGGGGCGGATGCGGCAGAACTCACGACGGGCGCGCCAGACGGCGAGGAAGCTGCGGCCTTCGCCTTTCAGGAGGAAGACGAGGGAAGCCAGCGCGTCGAGCCAGAAGCGGAGGAAAAAGACGCGGCGCAAACGGCTATCGGGCATGTTCTTATACAGCAGTAGCAGGTTATTCCGGAAGTTAAGGAACGTCTTGCGAGGGTTCTCCTTGGGCAAGGTACCTCCACCCACATGATAGACTACGCTCTGCGGAACGCAGACGATGCGGTGCCCCCGGGCACGCAGACGCCAGCACAAATCGATTTCTTCCTGATGTGCAAAGAACCTGCCGTCCAGTCCGCCGACCTCCCAATAGATGTCGGAGCGGATGAGCAGCGCAGCACCCGTAGCCCAAAAGACATCACAGACCGTATCATACTGACCGAGGTCTGCCTCCACATTCTCGAAGATACGTCCTCGACAGAAAGGATAGCCCAGTGAATCGATGAAACCGCCTGCCGCGCCGGCGTATTCAAAATGTGTGCGAGTGTGCTCTGCCCGCAACTTGGGCTGGCAAGCGGCTACGTCGGGATGAGCATCCATATATGCCACCATAGGCTGCAGCCAACCTTCGGGCACCTCGATGTCAGAATTCAGCAGGAGGTAGTATCCATAATCCTCACCCACCCTGCTCAACGCCTGATTATAACCTTCGGCGAAACCATAGTTCTGGTCAAGTTGTATCAGAGAGACTTGTGGGAAGTCCGACGAGAGCACATCGAGGGAATCATCTGTGGAACCATTGTCGGCCACAATGATATCAGCGAGCGTATCCGGCGTGTTTGCCAGGACCGTAGGCAGGAAGCGGCGAAGCATCTCGGCGCCGTTCCAATTGAGTATGACGACAGCAGTTTTCAAAACGTATCTGTTATTCTATTATCTGTTAACTTGTTAATGTGTAAACATGTTAATGTGTTAATGCGTCAACGCGTTAATGTGTTAACTGCCACCAGGGCCGTTTCGTCTGCGTTCCAACCCGTAAATCGGAGGGGCAGTATCTCGTTGTCACAATCCGTCCCGTGATATTCCACCTTTATATAGTTGTCGGTGAAGCCATTATAGAGTCCACGGGTACGGGAGTGTTCCAACAGCACAGGACGCTCCTGACCGATAAAACGTTCGTAGAAAGCACGCAGTTTGCAATCGCTGATGGCCAGCAGTCGCTGGCTGCGCTCGTGCTTCTCATTCGGAGTGACAATATGTGGGATGCGCAAAGCCGCCGTACCGGGACGTTCGCTGTAGCTGAAGACATGGAGCTGAGAGACAGGCAATGATTCTATGAAACGTTCCGCCTCATCAAAGAGTGCCGCGGTTTCGCCACGAGTGCCCACAATGACATCCACGCCGATGAAGCAGTCTGGCATCAGTTCGCGCGCGCGCGATACCTTATTATAAAATAAAGAGGTGTCGTAGCGGCGGTGCATCAATCGCAAAACCTCGTCGGAACCCGACTGGAGAGGAATATGGAAATGAGGCATGAAGGCACGCGATGAGGCACAGAACTGCAAGATCTCATCAGTCAGCAGATTCGGCTCTATACTGGAGATGCGATAGCGCTCGATACCCTCCACCTCATCCAGTGCACGCAACAGGTCGAGGAAACTCTCGCCTGTAGTGCGACCGAAGTCGCCGATATTCACTCCCGTAAGTACGATTTCCCTGCCACCCTCGGAAGCGGCCTTACGAGCCTGGTCCACCAGTGATGCTATGCTACCATTACGGCTGCGGCCCCGGGCAAACGGTATCGTACAATAGGTGCAGAAATAATTGCAGCCATCCTGCACCTTCAGGAAATAACGGGTGCGCTCGCCGCGGGAACAGGAGGGGACAAAGACAATAGAGGAAGCATCCTCCTGCATGGCGGACACCTCTTCCCCTTGAACTGCGGCAGAAGTCAGATACTCCTTGATGATATCCACCACCCTACCCTTCTTATCCTGATCCAGGACCAGCGAAACGCCTTCAATGGAAGAAACCTCCTGAGGCTTGAGCTGAGCATAGCAACCGGTGACGACCACCAGCGCACCTGGATGCTGACGCACCATCTTGTGAATCGCCTGCCTGCATTTATGGTCAGCGACCTCAGTAACACTACAAGTATTGACGATGCAGATATCAGCATGCTCACCCTTGTGCGCGGCGCACACCCCTTCCGCCGCCAACGACTGCGCTATGGCAGAGGTCTCGGCGAAGTTCAGCTTGCAGCCCAAAGTGAAATAAGCAGCACGCTTTCCCTGGAGAATTGAAGACTCAGACACGACTATTAACTTCCGGTTTACGGGTGCAAAGATAGTGCAAACGTATGAAAACAGCAAGAAACTGCGATTTTTTAACATTTCTACATACGCCTGATTATTAACATTTTATAAAAAATGCCTAAAAAAAGTTGCAAAAAAGTGAGGCCAAAGATGAAAAAAAGTGGGTAAAAATGATACAACTTATCGAAAAAGTCCGTACCTTTGCAGCGTTTTAAGAAGCAATTGATTGTTTTACAGAATTAAAAAAGCAAAAAAGAAAATGAAAAAGGTTGCATTTATGTTCGTAGCCGCTATGGCTATTTCTTTCGCATCTTGCGGTGGTGCTCAGCAGAAGGCTGAGGAAGCTTGTGACAGCGCTCAGTGCTGCATCGACAGCGCAGCTGCCGTAGTTGAGGAAGTTGTTGACAGCGCTGCTGCTGCTGTTGACAGTGTTGTTGCTGAAGTTGTTGCTGAGTAATTAGCCACAGGTTCGGTTAGCGAACATCAACAAGAAATGAAGGGGTCTCACGGGAGTGAGGCCTTTTTTTGTGTGTTTTCATGGTTACGTATCCCATGGAAATTCATGTAACACCAGAAAACATTCGTGGAAAAGGCATGCACGATGATACGTCCCCGGCCTGTACGAAAGGACATAAACAAGAAGCCGCGGCTCTGTTGGAGTCACGGCTTCTAACTGTTATGGTTGTTGAAGTTTATGCTTCAGCGAGGGGTGCTTCGTCGAGGGCATCGAGGACCTCTGCCTCATCGGCAGCCTCATCAGCAGCAGCATCAACGGGCTGTGCCACAGGTGCCTCCACGGCGGGAGCAGGCTCTTCGGCGATGGGAGCATCGGGAACGACAGTGACGGGGATGACAACACTCACTTCCTTGTGCAGGCGGATGAATGCCTTGTGCTCTCCGACGGTCTTCACGTCCTTGATGGAGATGAGCTTGCGGTCGATGTCGAAACCGAGCTTGCTGAGTTCGTCGGCGACCTGGACGCTGTTGACGCTACCATAGATGGTACCGTTGGAGCTGACCTTCACGACGACGGTCACAGCAACGCCCTCGAGCTTGTCGGCGATAGCCTGAGCATCGGCCTTGATCTTCTCGAGCTTCTTGGCTTTCTGCTTCAGTTCTTCGGCGAGCTGCTTCTTGGCGCTCTCGGATGCGATGACACCCTTGCCCTGGGGAATAAGATAGTTACGGCCGTAGCCGGGCTTCACGTTTACGATGTCATGCTTGTAACCCAAGCCGATGACGTCTTCTTTAAGAATGATTTCCATAGTGCTTATTCCTCCTTATTATTATTTCATCATATCGGTTACGAAGGGCAGCAGGGCGAGGTGACGAGCACGCTTGACGGCCTGAGCCACACGGCGCTGGAACTTCAAGGAAGTACCGGTGATGCGGCGGGGAAGGATCTTTCCCTGCTCGTTGAGGAACTTCTTGAGGAACTCAGGGTCTTTGTAGTCGATGTACTTGATGCCGAGTTTCTTGAAACGGCAATACTTTTTCTTCTTTACGTCTACGGTAGGCGGTGTGAGATAGCGAATTTCTGACTGTGCCATAGTTTAGTCCTCCTTGATAGCTTTTTTGTTTCTTCTCTTTTCTGCATACTCTGCAGCATACTTCTCCATCTTAACAGTAAGATAACGGAGTACTCTCTCGTCGCGGCGGTAGTTGACCTCCAGCTTCTGGATAAGCGTAGGCTCAGCCTTGAACTCGACCAATGCATAGAAGCCTGTGGACTTCTTCTCGATGGGGTATGCGAGTTTCTTCAGACCCCACAGCTCTTCGTTCAGAATCTCTGCACCTTCATCGGTGAGAATCTTCTTGAACTTGTCGACCGCTTCCTTCATCTGATCGTCAGACAAAACGGGAGTTAAAATGAAAACGGTTTCGTACTGATTCATAATACGTTAATTAATGATTTAATGATATTTTTGCAAAAATGCGGTGCAAAGGTACTACTTTTTCCTGACATAACAAGCGTTTTGGGGTGTTTTTCTTCAAAAAAACATAAATTTTACCTTTCAGACGCACTTTTTGGGCAAAACGTTTCGGCATTTGAAGATTTTTGCGTTATTTTGTGCTGTCATTTCGAAGAATTGGCACAGAAAGCGAACAAAAAACAACAAAAAACATACGTCACAATGAAACTCTATTACGGTATCATCTGCGCTATTTTTGGCGCAATCATCCTCATCATCAGCTACCTCACCGGCGGTGTGGATTACAATTGGATTCAGTTCCTCGGCATCTTGTTCGTTATCGCAGGAATCGGCGTTCACATCTACGTGAATTACAAGAAGCCGCAATACGATGAGTAAGAGGTAAAGAAGAGTAAAGTAAGGGCCGCGCAACTGCGCGGCCCTTGCTGTTTCTTAGTCTTCCATCATCTGGGCAATGAGACGGTAGCCCTTGCCATGGACGTTGTTGATCTCGATGTCGGGATCGTCCTTCAGGTGCTTGCGCAGCTTGGTGATATAAACATCCATGGAGCGGGCATTGAAGTAGTTGTCGTCGATCCAGATGGTCTTCAGGGCGAGTTCGCGCTGCAGCACATCGTTGGCGTGGGCGCAGAGGAGGATCAGCAGTTCGCTCTCCTTCGTGGTGAGCTTGGTAGACTTGTTGCCGATGGTGAGGATCTGGCGCTTGGTGTCGAATTCAAACTTTCCGATGTGGTACACGGCCACGTTCTTGGTCTGCTTGCCGTGGACACGACGCAGGATGGCTTCCATACGAAGCACGAGTTCTTCCATGGAGAAGGGCTTGGTGATATAGTCGTCAGCCCCGATCTTGAATCCTTCGAAGATGTCTTCCTTCAGATTCTTGGCAGTCAGGAAGATGATGGGTACGTCCTGATTGACCTGACGGATTTCCTGAGCGAGGGTGAAGCCGTCCATCTTGGGCATCATCACATCGAGCACACACATATCGTAGGAGGTCTTCAGGAAAGCCTTGTAGCCAGCCTCGCCGTCGGGACAGAGGTCTGCATCATAGCCTTTGGCCTGGAGGTATTCGCGGAGCAACATTCCGAGGCTCTCATCGTCCTCGCAAAGTAGAATCTTCAGTTTCATTTCTTCTTGTGTCATAGTGGTAGTGGTTTTAGGGGTTGTTAATTATTATTCGAAGTTAATGTAATTATTAATCGATGAGGGGAAGGCTGATGATGAATTTGGTGCCGCGACCAAGTTCACTTTCTGCCTTGATGTTTCCGTGCATGAGTTCCACCATTCCCTTAACGTAGGCCAGTCCGAGTCCGAAGCCCTTGACATCGTGCTTATTTCCCGTATGTACGCGGTAGAAGCGATGGAAGATGTGCTTGAGGTCATCGTGCCGGATGCCTATTCCGTTGTCCTGAACGGTGATGACAAGACGCTGGCCCTGGTTCTTCGTGCTCACCGAGAGCCGCAGGGGTTCATCGTCGCGGCGATACTTCACGGCATTGTCGAGCAGGTTGAATACGACATTCGTGAAATGCATCTCGTCGACATAGATGGCGGCATCCTCTGCGTCGAGGTTCGCCTCCAGCTGTCCACCGGACTGCTGCACCTTGAGGGTGAAGGTCTTCACCACATCATCAATGATCACGTTGGCATCGACCTCGCGCTCGTTGAAGCGGATATTGCCTTTCTCATAGAGCGACATCTGCAACACCTTCTCCACCTGATAGCGCAGGCGCTTGGTCTCGTTGACAATGACGCGGGAGAGGTTGTCGATCATTGACTCGGACTTGGTGATGCTCTTATCACCCAGCATCTGAGCTGCCAGCGAGATGCTGGAGATCGGGGTCTTGAACTCATGCGTCATGTTATTGATGAAGTCGTTCTTCATCTCGGTATCGCGTTTCTGACGGGCTATCAGCCAGACGGTGAAACAGAAGGTGAAGAAGAGGATGAGCGTGAAGAACAGCGAGGGCAACATGGTGCGGGCAGCACCCAGGATATAGTTGTCCAGTTCGGGGAAATGCACTCTCAGGATTCCCATCTTCTGCGAGGGATCGTTGCGGAAAAGGGGCTGGGTGTAGCTATAGTCAGAACCCTTGGAGTCAAATTCCTCGCAGCGGTAGACTTCGACACCATTGGCATCGTAGACCGTGAAATGATAGTTCAGGGTGATACCTGCCGCCATCAGCTCGGACCGCAGGTTGGAATCCAGCAGACGGAAGTCCACGCGGTCGCGGAAGTCGCGCTCGCTGGCGTTATAAAGAATGGTGTTGATGACTTCGTCGAGCACGCCTTTTTGGTAGAGGTAGGCATTCTTCACAAACTCCTGGAAGCGCTGGCTGGCGGCATCCAAGGAGGAGGCGGGCTGCAGCGTCAGAGCCTTCGGCATGCGCGAAGGATGGATGGCCCTGGACTTCACGCGGAAGGGGGTGGCAGCAGAGTCTCCCAGTTCCAAGGCTTCCTGAATGCGTTGCTGGCTCTCCTTGTCGTTGAGGTTCTCGGCCTCAAAACCGGTCTGCTGGGCCATGGTTTCGAGGTAACGGAAGGTCTCGTTGCGCTCCAGGTCGCGACTGGTCTGATCCAAGGCACGGAAGACGGTCTCGTCGAACTGTTCCTTACGCATCTTCACCATCGCCTTCACAATCCGGCCCTGCAACAGCAGCAGGCCGAAGAAGGAAATGCCGATGACGAGGCTGATGATGATGATGGTTGTTCTTTTCATTGCGCAGAGGCGTTATTTGTCTTTTTCGGCTGCAAAGGTAGGGACTTGTCGCTTATGCACCAAACAAAGGGGGAAGATTTATCTTAACATTTTTACAAAATTAACGTATATTGTCATAGTTTTGGTGCAAATATGAAACGAATGTCCATTCAACAGCCTCTTTTTGAAGAGATTTTAGGTTGGAAAGAAGGATTTTCAGGTCAAGATGATGGGAATATCAAAAAAAGACCTTATCTTTGTGCCGAAAACAACGATAAAACGTACTCCTATGAAAAAACTTACCCTCCTTCTGCTGTCTTTTGCCTTTGCTGCAACGTCCGTCACCCAAGCGCAAGCTCAGGCGCTGCCTGAAGGTACCCAATGTCTTTTCGACACATTTGACGACTACCACGTTCCCTACCGTATTCCCGCCATCACCACCACACGCAAGGGCCACCTGATTGCCATCACCGACCGGCGCTACTGCATCCTGGATATCGGTTATGGCAAAATCGACATAGCCGCCCGCACGAGCAAGAACAACGGTCGCACCTGGTCGGCAGACACCGTGATTCAACGGGGCTCCGGAATCGAAGGTTCCGACGACTGCGGCTACGGCGATGTGGCAGTGGTGGCAGACCGCACCTCAAACCGCATTCTATGCATGTCGGTCACCGGCAATGTAATATATATATATGGTACGCGCGAGAAGCCCAACCGCATCGCCCGCTGGTACAGCCCCGACAGTGGCCGCTCGTGGACCAGGGCAGAGGATGTCACCGATGCGTTCTATCGGATGCTGCCCAACACACGTACTATGTTCATCGGTTCCGGGCGTATCATGCAGAGCCGCATCGTCAAGAAAGACAAATACTACCGCCTGTATTGCTCGGTACTGACGCGCACACAGATGGACCAGGAGGATGTGGCCTGCAACTACGTCATCTACAGCGATGACTTCGGCCAGTCGTGGAACATTCTGGGTGCCACCAGCCTCGACGGCAAAGACAGCCCCTGCGTGGGCGGCGACGAGCCGAAATGCGAGGAACTGCCCAACGGCGATGTCGTCCTCTCCTCCCGCAAGTGGTATGGCCGCTATTTCAACGTCTATCACTTCACGGACTTCAGGAACAATCAGGAAGCGGGCAGCTGGGGCCAGTGCGTAGCCAGCCACGATGTGGAAGGGGGCATCCGCACAGGAAAGACGTCCTGCAACGGAGAAATCATGCTGGTGGATGCTCATGAGACGGGCAGCCGACGTCCCGTGAAACTGATGCTGCAGAGCCTGCCTTTCGGCGACAACCGCACCAATGTAGGATTCTGGTACAAGGAGATTCTGGAAAACGGCATCTACTCACCGCTGGCCTTCGCGCACAACTGGACATGCGGCATGCAGGTCAGCCATCAGTCGTCGGCGTATTCTACAATGACGCTGCAGAAAGACGGCCGCATCGCCTTCTACTGGGAGGAGGAACTGCTGGACAACGGATTTGATATGATGTACGCCCCGCTCTCCATCAGCCAGATCACGAACGGCCAATACTATTAAGATGTCCCGTCGTCCCGGCCCATTCGTCCCTTCATCTCCGCTTTTGCGTCCCTTCATCTCCGCCCTCATGACCTGACGTTTTCTACCCAACGACCAGACGTCTTCCACCCTGCGACAGGACGAGTTCTGCCGAGCGACCTGACGACTCAGAAAAATCCGCCCGTCTCTTACGATTAAGGGACGGGCGGAATGGTATATTACGTTGAGAAATACGGGTTATTCCTTGCGGTCTTCGATGTTGTCGCCTTCCGTAGGCTTGAGCTTGGAGAAATCATCGAGGCCGTTTTCGATGAGGATATCGTACCACTGAAGCAGTTTCTTCACGTCGGAAGGAAACACGCGGTCGCGGTCGAAGGCGGGAAGCACCTCGCCGAGGTACTCAAAGAGCTGTTCCTTCGAAGCCTTCTTGGCATCGAGGCTGCACTTGCCACCCTGTTCTTTCGCCTTGATAGCTGAGAGTACATCTGCCAGAGGCACTTCCTCCTCATCAGTATACATGGCGATATCTGCCAACGAGATGACACGGTCGGTAGAGAACGCTGGGAAGCGCTGATGCTTGGCATCCAAGCTCTCGACGATGAGATTGCGGTTTCCACGCGATACGAGTTTGTAGAGTCCGGGCTTGCCGGAGATTGCTAAAATTGTTTCGAGCATTTTCAGTTTTCTTTATGTTTGAATGTTTCTATGAATTCTATCAGTTGGGGCACCACATCGCGACCGTCGTTGATGAGTACGAAGTCGGCAGCACGAAGTCTGACGTCCTCAGCGGTCTGCCGCGCCATTCGCTGCCGCACCTGTTCCTCTCCTACCCCATCGCGCTGCATGGCACGTCGCAGTCGCAGTTCTTCCGGGGCTGTGACCAGCAACAGGCAGTCTACGGCATCGCCAAACCCCGCTTCCAACAGGATGGCACTCTCCAGAGCGACATCACCCTCCTGGGCTGCAGCCCAACGCAGGAAGTCGGCCTTAACGGCCGGATGAACGATGCCATTTATCGTGGCAGCATGGTCCTCAGAAGCAAAGAGGTAGCGTACCACAACCGGCTTGCACAGCCGTCCCGACTCGTCGTAAACCTCGTCCCCCAGCAGGGCAACAAGCTTCTGGCGAATCTCCTCGGACTCGACCATGAGGCGGCGGGCTTCCTGGTCGCTGTCATAAACAGGGATGCCGAAGTGTGAAGTCAGCAACCGCGCGACATAACTCTTGCCACTGCCGATACCTCCTGTGATACCTATTCTCATTCTTCTGTCTGTTCTATCAGGAACTGGACCGTTTCGGGCTGAATGCGCACTTGCGACACGCCTTCCGGCACTGACCTCAGCTGCAGCGGCAGGATGGAATCCGACAGAGCCATCAGCTCCTCATACGTTGCCGTGAGGACGAAATTATCTTCGGTGATATTCTTATAGTCCTTGGCGCCCACACGGAAGGAGACGGTAGCCATCGAGGGGAACGTGCGCAAGGTTAGACCTGCGGGGAAGTTGGTTCCAACAATGGGCACTTCGACTCTTTTCTCAGTATATACGTCCACCTCGGCTGTCACCGTAACCTCAGCAGGCACACATTTCATGCCTTTGAGAGAAGCCAGCGGCACCTGCTTGACGGTTGTCTGGGAGAGATTTGTCAGCGAGGTGGAAACGGTATAGACGGCAGGCAACGAATCGAGGAAGTGCTCCTCGGCCCAGACGGTGACGGAATCAGGCTCCACCTTCAATCCAGCCAGATAGGAGAAAGCGTCGGCCTCGACATGACCGACAAACTCCACAGGCACCAGCTTGCTGACGCCTCGCGTGAAGTAGTATTCAAGCGTGTCGGGACGAATCGTCACGACGCGTGTTGAGGCATCCAACGAGGGTTGAAGCAGCTTCTCCAATTCTGTATGCGGCAGGATAACACGTCCGTAGGACCCGCCGTTATCGTACTGCGAGAAGTCTATCGTCAGGCTGCGACCGCCGAAATGAGCATAGTAGCGAATCAGCGAAGTACCTTTGTCGCGGACTACCACCTCAATGGGTGATGGCAACTCAGACGTGATGACCGTACCCTCTGGCACATTATCCAGCACGAGGTCATAATCTATTTCCAACTCGTTGGTCTCGTTGAGGGCCTGCATCAGCCAGAATCCTGCGGACAGCAGTACGAAGAAGGCAAAGACAAGGGCTTCCCTGCTGAGCCTGCTCAACAGGAAAGTCTTGAAGCTTTCTAAGAAACGGCTGAACCGCGAGCTGTCCATGGAAGCAAAGAATTACTTGCTGTAGTTATCCACGCCGGTAGCGCCGCCCGTAGCGAAGACGCTGTTGCGGTCCACGCGAACGCGCACGCCGTTGGCGATCTCCACCGTCAGCACACTGTTCACTTCGTCCACATCACGAACGACACCATAGATGCCGCCGGCAGTAACGATTTCCTGGCCTTTCTCGATGGAGTTGCGGAATTTCTGGATTTCCTTTTGCTTTTTCTGCTGCGGACGGATCATGAAGAAATACATGATGGCGAACATGGCAACAAGCATCAGAATCATTCCGAGGCCACCATCACCTTGGGAGGTCTGAAGAAGAATAAGAAGTGTTTGCATAATAAAAAGTAATGTTTATGTGATTAATATTCAATCAGTCCTGATCGTCATCATCCATAGCCTTATCCGATAAGGCATCCTCTGATTCCGGGGAGTCTGTCATCTGTTTGCGGATCTTGCCCTCGTCAATCAGGCGGCGGGCAATGGCATCCAGCATACCGTTGACATAGCGGCTGCTCTGGGGAGTGGAATACATCTTGGCAATCTCCACATATTCATTGATGCTGACCGAGACAGGGATGGCGGGGAAGGTGCAGATCTCGGCCAACGCCGTCTGCATGATGATGAGGTCCATCAGCGCCACGCGGTTGAGGTCCCAGTTATGCAGCATTTGCGAAATCATCATCCGATAGTTCTCGGAGCCCAGCAGCGAAGCACGGAACAGACGTGTGGCGAACTCGCGGTCCTCATCGTCCTTGAACTCCGGCAGCAACTTCTGCCGCGCCCCCATCTTGGGGTCGAAACGTTTGATGGTCTTCAGCACAAAGGTATCTACGATGAAACGGTCGTCGTTCCAATAGAGGCTCTTGTCCTCCAGGATCTGCTCCAAGTCCTCGTTGTCCACAAAGACGGTACGATATAACTTGCGCCAGAAGTCGCGGTCGGCAGCGTACGTCGGCTCGGTAGGATCTGCCATCCATTCTTTGTAGACGTCAGATTCGATAATCTGATTATAGAGTCTGCGTACGAAATCCTCTTCATCGGCCCATGTCTTCTTCTGGTCCTCGCTGAACTCCAGCAGCTGCTGGTTCGACTGCAGCTGGGCCATAAACTGGTTATCTATAAACTTAGTGCTTGGAGGTTCCCCCTCTCCCAAACGGCGATAGCGGTTTGCAGCCGTCTCCACCCTGCGCTCAGCGACACGATTGACGGCCACCATCAGGGACAACATATAAAGATATAAATCATAAGCCTTGGAAAGGCTGAACCCTAGTTCTTTCAGAGCAATATCAAGATTGCCGTTTCCATTTTGGTAGTAAGCGTACGAAAGCTGTACTACTTTCAGTCGGATTAGTTCTCTATTTACCATAAACTTCTTGATTCATCGGAGTGCTTTTCTCCGATTTCGAGTGCAAAAGTAGTCATTTTAGAGGAAAAAGTCATGCTTTATGCGAAGTTTTTCAACTTTTTTTAGGTCGTTCGGCTAATTATGGCTAATTTTGTCAACCAAAACAGATGATTTAACCATTAGGAAAGACAAATGAAAGAAAGTTTTAACCATCCAGGAGGTCACGAAAAGGACATCCTCTTCTCTCGCACCATCAAGGCGGGAAAACGTATTTATTACGTCGATGTGAAGCAGAACAGCCGCAATGACATGTATCTCTCGCTGACAGAAAGCAAGAAGATTGTCTCCGGCGATACTGAGATGCCACAGTTCAGCTACGAGAAGCACAAGATCTTCATCTACCCCGAAGATTTCGAGAAGTTCTCAACGGCTATCGCTGACGCCATGAAATATATCTTCGAGCAGAACGGGCACGTAGAACAGCGACCGGAGCCGGAGGACGGCGAGATCAAGCTCGAAGACATCGAGTTCTAAGACGACACTTCGTCTCTAAGACAACGATGAGGAGCCCCTTTCTCGCGCGCGTACATTAATTATATACTTCATCCGCACACGACTCTTCACAAGAAGACAATATTACTGAAAACAATGGCGGCCCGCTCCCAATCGAGCAGGCCGCCATATTTCTTGTTATGTCATCTAAGATGTTGCAGACTTAGAAGCGGATGAGGCGGAAGTTCAGTTCAACATTCCACTTGTCATCCTTGTCGTTGATGGTGCTGATCAGGGTCAGCCAGCACTCACCTTCGTAAGCTCCAGAGGTATAGATCTTCACACGAGCCTTACCGTCCTTGATGAAGTCGTTGTCCTTGGATTTCTCATCATCCCAAGTGATCTGGAGTTCTGCACCATTGTCCTTCCAGGCAGAGGTGGTCTTCCAGGTAGCAGCATAAGACTTCTTGTTCGTGAAAGCAGCAGAGAACTTGTAGGTGCCGAAGAAAGCAACCTTCTGAAGGACATAGCCCTCGAGATCCTCGTCGATGTTACAGCCTTTCTCTTCTGCGAACTCCTTCATCTCCTGGAAGTTGGCACCAGCCCATTCCTTGGTAGCAGTACCGGGATCTTTGACGGTCTGGCCGTTTTCCACAACCTTGGTCAGGTTGATCTTAGTTCTGAAGGGCTTCCAGTCGCAAAGCAGGAGGTCAGCACCAGAGGCAGAAGCAGTGGTCTTCTTTGCCGTTACGGTCACCTGATCCTGACCCACAGTGATCTGTACATCATAAGAGCTGCCATTCACGTTAACTTTGAACTGATAGGTCTGGCCATCAGGAGCGGTGACCGTGTAGACACCATTATTTTCGGTGTAAGTACCAACGATGTATTCTACGTTGCCGTTGCCATCCTTCTGCTCGATGATGGCGCTGTTGCCTTCACCGAAGGAAACGCTCTGGATGGGAGTCTCCTGAGAGGAGAAGGTGTAAGTAGCAGCCTTGGCTTTGTTGGGAGCCTCGGGGAATTCATAAGAACCGCCGCCTTCGTTGTCGTCGCTACCGCAAGCAGTGAAGCCAAGAGGCAGAGCTACTGCCATCAGGGCGACAAATAATTTGTTCAGTTTCATTGTTTTCTTTTGTTTTTTTAATAGGGTTAACTAATTGATATCTAAGTTATGTTTAGAAGAAACGACCTGTGAGACGAATATTCAGTACGGGCCACACCTTCACCTTGTTCATAATATCGAAAGCCTTGTCAACATCTTTGTTGAAGCTTTCGTCGAAATGGAAATCACTGGATTCCAGTTCCATCCACTGCGTCTGCCTACCAGCCATGGTGGTCAGCGAAGCCAAACCTTCCAACCTGGGTCTGCCATGAATCTGAACGCCGAGGTCAAAGGCCACGTTCACACGCTTCTTGGGGATAGCACGACCAAAGCCAATACCAAAGTAAGGCTTCACGACATTCGTCTTCAAACGCAAATCGAGAATACCTGTGGCAGGATCTGCTTCTACAATCCACTGTTCACCGTTCGGCAGGTTCTTGCTAATACCAGCACCAATGGGGCTGAGGGGATCTTCCTTGAAGCTGGCGGTGACGATATCGCCGCGACCAATGAACAGACCTGCTGTCACATGGAAGGAGTTCTGCTGACGGAAAGGATAGAAATCATAAAGTATCTTACCATCAACCTTATGGAACTTAGCTGATACATCTCCATCGCCGTGTTTGCCGTTGAGGGTGTAGCCCACGGACTTGTTCACCTTGATGCCAGGGAAGAAGTTCACACCTGCACGAAGAGCGCCCCACTCGGTAATGGGCGTGGCAACCTCAATTCCGATTCCATCAGTACCCACAGAGATGTTACCACCGAGATGAGTGAACATGTAGTCATCCTCTACGGTCTGGGCTTTCATGCTACCTGCTGCAACGAACAGTAACATGACAAAGAGAGCTGAAAATCTTTTCATACGATTAACTTTTATTGGTTATTAAATTATCATCTATCACTTAAAATCGCTGCAAAGATAGGTGAAAAAGGAGTACGATACAACTTTTTTGCACATAATTTAGCTTTCTAACACAAAAATCAACGATTCTTGTTCAAAATTGACAAAAAAAGTTCCATTTCTTATATATTTTTAAATAGTAAATAGTATCTTTGCCCCCAAAAGACGAAGAAAAGCATTCATACACGCAAATATTTTCTAATAATTGATAATTCTCAACCTATGATCGAACGAAAACTTATCAAAGGAATAGCCTCCCTATTGTTGGGGATGGCCATTCTCGCAGCATGCGTCGACAACAAGTACGACCTCAACAATCTCGATTTGACGGTACAGACTGGCAAGGGCGGACGACTGACCTTGCCCAGCAGCAGTACGGGCGACATCAAGCTCGGAAACATCTTCAGTCTTAACGACGGCAGCGCTGTGGAGGAGATTGATGACGAGTATTTCCTCAACACCGAAGGAAATACCGATCCCACCAACATCAGGATCAACGTCATCTCTATTCCAAAACCATCGGATTTGTCTTTCGGGGCAAGTCTGGACTGGACAGAGAGCGAAAACAACAAGCACATTAAAGCCAGAATCCGAAGAGCACCGACGGAGATTGATACCATCTTCAAGTACAAGATCGACGACCTCGCCAAGTCCAAGATTGAGAATGCTGAGACGACCAGTCCCATCAGCTCTGATGTCATCAGTATCAAAGGTATCGGATTCTCGGCAACAACCATCCGAGTAGAGGTAAAGATTCAAGGCACCAACGTCGACATTTTTAAGAACCTGCATTTCAAAGATCTGGTTATGCACCTTCCGGTGGGACTGAATGTAACGAGTTGTAGGTTCAAAGACACTGAAGTGCTCAACACGAATGCTGCCAGAATGAAGGCGCACAACGAAGGTATCATAGATATCACTACCCTCCTCAATGGCAACACTGAATACAGCCCCAACGACCCTCAGCCATTATCCATCGACTTGACATTCGATTACGCTGATGTGACGACGACCACCGCTACTGATCCCAAGCACAAGGGAGCCTACTTCAACCCCGAGGCACATTCAGCCAAGTTGGTGGGCGACATCCAGTTGGCAGGATTTGCATATGGTATTCTGGGGGATATCGACCAAAACGCTGTTGTCACCAAGGCCACGGATTTTGTAAAAGGCGGCGGTTCAGGCATCACCCTCGACGACATCACCTCCAAGAACTGGGATAAGCTGGTCAAGGTACTGGTACCCCGTTTGGATTTCAAAGGATCTGGTAACTTCACCAGCGCCATCGAAGTCAACCGCTTCACGGGCGAAGTGCAGCATGACATCAACGACATTAAGCCCATCGAGCTCAACGACCTGCCGGACTTCCTGACCTACGACGATAATACGCCTGAAGATGAGCGTGCAAAACTGGATCTCTATAACCCACAGGTCTTCCTAAAGTTGAGCGTTCATTCCAAGAATAATAATTACTTCGACCAATCGATGAAGACCGGCGTTCGTCTGGAGGCCTTCCTCAACGGAAAGACGGCTCCGATAGCTACGGCCAACACGGGAGAGCTGACCTTCCAGGCACCGGCCAACCAGAAAGACTTTGTCCTGCTGAAGCGCGTCTACTCCAATCCGGAGGTCACCAAGGACAACACCCGTCTGCCCAAGGAGTACGACAACCCCACAGACAAGGCCGCGATGGAAGATATCTATGTTCCTGACTTAGGCAAACTGTTATTGAACGTGCCCAATCGCGTGGAAGTCTACGGTTACGCCTCCGACCCCATCCATGTGAAAGTCAGTTGCACCGACTTCCGCCTGCCACAGGACATTGACATCGACTTCGAATACAAGGTCTTCACCCCGCTGTCCTTTGGCGAGAATTTCCGTATCGTCTACAGCGGCACGGAAAATGAACTGGCCGACGACCTCGACGACATCAAGGATTTGGACTTCGGAGGACTGGAGATCACAGCTCGCGTTTCCACCGACCTGCCGCTCCCCCTCACCCTCAGTGTCATACCGCTCGACATCTATGGAGCAGATATCAACAGCGGTAGCCAGAAACTGATTGTCAATAGTGTCACGATTCCTGCCAAAGCCGACAACTACCCCATCTTAATCAATCTGAAGCCTGCGGAGGGCTACACCATCCGCGACTTCATCCGCGGTCAGAATGCGCAGGGACAGAAGGTTCCGCAATTCGATGGTATAAAATACAAGGCCGTTCTCGCCGGCTCACAGCAGGGCGAAACGCTACGCACTTCCCAGAAACTGGTGCTGAAGAACATACTCGTTTCACTTGTGGACGGAGTAACATACTACGACGAAAAGAAATAGACCTACACCTTTATTAATATATAAATCTTATGAAAACGATGAAAAAGAATATTAGAAAGGTGTTGGCAGTTGCCATCAGCCTGATTGCGACCTCCGTCACTGCCCAGCAAGAACTCAGCAGTGCCTATTTCATGGAAGGTGCCATCTTCCGTCATGAACTCAACCCGGCCTTCGACAACCAGCAGAGCTACTTCTCGTTCCTGCCTCTCGGCCATCTGGGTGTCGGAGTAAAAGGAAACTTTGGTCTCAAGGACCTGCTCTTCTACCGCAATGGAAAGACCGTCACCTACCTGCATCCCGAGGTAAGTCTGTCAGAAGCCCTCGACGGGCTCCAGGAGAACAACCGTATGGTCTTCAACCTCAAGACACAGATTGTAGGCGTAGGCTTCGAAGGCATCGGTGGTTTCAACACCATCGGAATTAATCTCCGAGCTTATGGTGGAGTCCGTGTTCCCTATGACCTCTTCGACCTCACTAAGAATTTGCAGAACAAAAGCTACAACGTCAGCGGTGTCAGTGAACATGTGCAATCCTACGTGGAACTGGCCCTGGGACACAGTCATCAGATTAATGAGAACTGGCGCGTGGGTGCAAAGATGAAACTGCTGTTCGGTGCAGCACGTGTCCACTCAGAGTTAGAGAGCCTCACGCTGGACTTGCAAGCCCCCGACCAATGGACAGCCACAGCCCACGCCACCGTGGAGGCCAACGTGACGGGTCTCCAAATCACCACGAAACATGAGAAGTATGAGGACGAGAAGCGTAACACAAAGGTTGATCCGCAGACAGGAGAGAAATATGGCTACGACAGTTTCGACAAAATAGAGATGAAGCATCCCGGGCTTGGAGGATTTGGTATGGCGTTCGACCTCGGTGCGGAATACGACTTCGCCGACCTCTGTCCCGGGCTGAAAGCGAGTCTAGCACTGCTTGACCTGGGCGGTATTCATTGGAAAGAAAGCCACACCATCGTGAATAGCGGCAAGGATTTCCAGTTTACCGGCTTCAACAAGATTTCCGTCGAGGAATCTGACGAACAACGTGCTCAGAACGGCACCAAGAAGTTCAACGATCAAGTAAATGAACTCACCGACCGCCTGAAGGATCTCTACAACCTCGAAAACCAGGGTAACCTCGGAGGTTCTGGACATGGCATCGGAGCCACATTGAACATTGGTGTTGAATACGCTCTCCCGATGTATGACAAGGTGCGCTTCGGTTTCCTCTCCACCACCCGCATCCACGGCGATTTCAGCTGGAACGAGGAACGCCTCAGCGTCAACTATGCCCCTTGTAATTTCTTCGACATGAACATCAATGGTGCTTTTGGCAGCTTTGGAGGCAGCTTCGGCTGGATGCTGAACCTGCACCCCGTAGGTTTCAACCTCTTCCTCGGTATGGACCATCATTTCGGAAAACTCAGTAAACAGGGCATCCCGCTCAGCACTAACGCCGATTTCTCCTTCGGCATCAGTTTCCCGCTGACGAAGCCGAAAGCGAAACCCGAGAAGCCCAAGTACAAGTCGCAGACCAACCTGCCGGAACTGAATCCCCAGCTGTTACCGAAAGTCACACCATAACAAAATCGATGCTTTAAAACAAGATATGATAAAAAGACGCGAAGAAAGCAACATTTTCTTCGCGTCTTTTCGTCTTTTCAAACCTTTTTACGTATCTTTGCACCGCAAAACAAGAAACAACACTTTACCTCATTATGGCAATCTTCTTTTTCCGCACCCCGCAGCAGAACATCATCGCCACTCAGGCGAATCACCAGCTCTGCCAGGAAGAAATCGACAAACTATGCTGGCTTTATGGTGAAGCCACACTGATTGAAGGCAACACGCTCGAAGGATTCTTCGTCGGCCCACGCCGCGAGATGATAACTCCCTGGAGCACCAACGCAGTAGAAATCACGCAGAACATGGCACTCAGCGGCATCACCCGCATCGAGGAGTTCTTCCCTGTAGAGAGTGCCGACGCTGACCATGACCCCATGCTCCAGCGCCTCTACAAAGGCCTCGACCAGGAGGTCTTCACCGTAGATATCCAACCCGCAGCAATCCAGATTATCGAGAACCTCGAAGAGTACAACGAGCAGGAAGGCCTGGCGCTCTCGCCCGAGGAAATAGAATACCTCCACGACGTAGAACGTCAGCTGGGGCGTCCCCTGACAGACAGCGAGGTCTTCGGTTTCGCACAAATCAACAGCGAGCACTGCCGCCACAAGATTTTCGGTGGCACCTTCGTCATCGACGGACAGGAAATGCCCAGCAGCCTCTTCGCGATGATCAAGCGGACCACACAGGAGAATCCCCACAAGATCATCTCTGCCTACAAGGACAACGTGGCTTTTGCCGAAGGACCTGTTGTCGAGCAGTTTGCACCGCAGGACCAGTCCACCAGCGATTATTTTGTCATCAAGAATATCGAGAGTGTCATCAGCATCAAGGCAGAGACACATAACTTCCCGACGACCGTAGAGCCCTTCAACGGAGCTTCGACAGGTACGGGTGGCGAGATTCGCGACCGTATGGGAGGCGGCACAGGTTCGTGGCCCATCGCCGGAACGGCCGTCTATATGACCTCCTACCCCAGCAGCCAGCGTCCCTGGCTCTACCAAACGCCCGAGCAGATCCTCATCAAGGCTTCGAATGGTGCCAGCGACTTCGGCAACAAGTTCGGCCAGCCACTTATCACGGGTTCTGTCCTCACCTTCGAACACGAAGAGAACGGCGAACAGTACGGCTATGACAAGGTCATCATGCTGGCCGGCGGTGTGGGTTACGGCACCAAGCGCGACTGCCTGAAGGGCACACCGCAGAAGGGGAACAAGATTGTCGTGGTAGGTGGCGACAACTACCGCATCGGACTTGGCGGAGGCTCGGTATCGAGTGTGGATACCGGCCGCTACAGCAGCGGCATTGAATTGAACGCCGTGCAGCGTGCCAACCCCGAGATGCAGAAGCGCGCCTATAACCTCGTGCGCGCCCTGTGTGAAGAAGAGGTGAACCCCGTTGTCTCCATTCACGACCACGGCTCTGCCGGCCACGTCAACTGCCTCAGTGAACTCGTTGAGGACTGTGGCGGTCTTATCGATATGACCAAGCTGCCTATCGGCGACCCGACGCTATCCTCGAAGGAGATCATTGCCAACGAGAGCCAGGAGCGTATGGGACTGCTCATTCAGGAAGAACACCTCGAACACGTACGCAAGATTGCTGAGCGTGAGCGTGCTCCGCTCTACGTCGTCGGCGAGACAACGGGCGATGCCCACTTCGCTTTCGAACAAGGCGACGGTATCCGGCCCTTCGACCTCGATGTAGCCCAGATGTTCGGTCACTCGCCGAAGACGGTGATGGTGGACGAGACGGTCGAACGTCGTTACGAGGACGTAACGACAGAAATGTATAATGAACAATGTATAATGTATAATAAGGCTGGTGCTGTGCGAACAAATGAAGGCACCATTGCTGCAACGCAGCACGATAATTATTCATTATCAATTATCAATTATACATTAAAGAAAGTCCTTTCTTTAGAGGCCGTGGCTTGCAAGGACTGGCTCACGAACAAGGTCGACCGTTCCGTGACTGGCAAGATTGCCCGCCAGCAGTGTCAGGGTGAGTTGCAGCTGCCACTGTCGGACTGTGGCGTCGTAGCCCTCGACTACCGCGGCCGGAAAGGTATTGCCACTGCACTCGGCCACGCCCCACAAGCAGGCCTCGCCGACCCCGCAGCAGGTTCTGTGCTCTCCGTTGCCGAGAGTCTGACGAATATCGTCTGGGCACCGCTGGCCGAAGGTCTCGACAGCGTAAGCCTCAGCGCAAACTGGATGTGGCCCTGCCGCTCACAGAAAGGTGAGGACGCCCGACTCTATCGTGCCGTAGAAGCCCTTTCGGAGTTCTGCTGCGCCCTGGAAATCAACGTCCCGACAGGTAAGGACAGCCTCTCGATGACCCAGAAGTACCCCGATGGCACAAAGGTCATTGCTCCTGGAACCGTCATTGTCACCTCCGGCGGCGAAGTCAGCGATATCCGCAAGGTCGTCAGCCCCGTGCTGGCCGATGAGCCGAAATCCGCACTCTACCATATCGACTTCTCGTTCGATGAACTGCGCCTCGGAGGCAGCGCCTTTGCCCAGAGTCAGGGAAAAGTGGGCTCAGATGTTCCCACCTGCACCAACCCCGAATATTTCCGCGACGCATTCAACGCCGTTCAGGAATGTGTCCGCAAGGGTCTTCTTCTCGCTGGACACGACATCAGCGCCGGCGGTCTCATCACCACCTTGCTGGAGATGTGCTTCGCCAACACCAAGGGCGGTATGAAGATCAACCTCGTCAACTTCGAGACGAATGACATCCTGAAGATCCTCTTTGCCGAGAACCCCGGCGTCGTCGTACAGGTCAGCACCAAGGACGAAGAAGAATTCAAGAAACTGATGGACGAGGCCGGAGTGGGATATATTTATATAGGTACGCCCGCGCGCGACCGCAGCATCCGCATCCGCAAGGGTGACTTCGAAGAGACATTGGATATCGACCAGCTGCGCGACGTATGGTACGCCCCCTCCCACCGCCTCGACTGCAAGCAGAGCATGAACGGCTGTGCCGACCAACGCTTTGAGAACTACAAGCACCAACCGCTTCAAATCCAGCTCCCCAAGCACTTCACCGGCAAACTCAGCCAATACGGCCTCAACCCCGACCGATGGAAAGAAGGTCCTGTGTCGGGCGATGCCGCCAAAGTCAAGGCTGCCATCATCCGCGAGAAAGGCACCAACGGTGAACGCGAGATGGCCTACTGCCTCTACCTCGCTGGCTTTGAGGTAAAGGACGTCATGATGACCGACCTCATCACTGGTCGCGAGACACTTGATGACATCCAGATGATAGTCTTCTGCGGCGGATTCTCGAACTCCGACGTTCTCGGTTCTGCCAAAGGCTGGGCCGGCGCCTTCCTCTACAACCCGAAGGCCAAAGCTGCCCTCGACCGCTTCTACGCCCGTCCCGACACACTCTCACTGGGAATCTGTAATGGTTGCCAGCTGATGGTGGAGCTGAACCTGCTCGGACTCACCGGCGAGGAAAAGATGTTGCACAACAACAGCCATAAGTTCGAGTCCGGCTACCTCGGCCTGACGATTCCTGAGAACAAGAGTGTGCTCTTCGGTTCACTCTCCGGCTCCAAGCTGGGTATCTGGGTGGCTCACGGCGAAGGTAAGTTCCGCTTGCCGCAGCCCGAGAGTTCTTATAATGTGGTTGCCAAATACAGCTACGACGGATATCCCGCCAATCCTAACGGTTCGGACTACAGCGTGGCAGGCCTCTGCTCCGCCGATGGTCGTCATCTGGCAATGATGCCGCACTTGGAGCGCGCCATCTTCCCCTGGCAGTGTGCCTACTACCCAGCCGACCGCCGAATGGACGAGGTGACACCTTGGATTGAAGCATTCGTGAATGCACGTAAGTGGTGTGAGAAAGGCCTCTCCCCCAACCCCTCCCCTGTTAGGGAGGGGAGATAAGCAACCTTCCGCCAAATGAATCCTCTATCAAATAATCAAGAATCATCCAGCCAATCTACTCCCCGCCCCAACAGGGGAGGGGTTGGAGGAGGGGCTTTGTCTTTATTCGCCACCTTCTTCCACATCGGTCTCTTCACCATCGGAGGAGGCTATGCGATGATTCCGCTGATTGAAGCCAAGGTGGTGGACGAGAAGCAGTGGATCAGTCGCGAGGAACTGCTGGACCTGATGGCGGTGGCACAATCCTGTCCGGGCATCTTCGCCGTGAACATCGCCATCTTCATCGGCTACAAGATTCGCGGCGTTTGGGGAGCCCTCATGTCGACCCTCGGTTGCATCCTCCCCTCGTTCCTCATCATTCTTGCCATTGCCCTCTTCTTCCGTCAGTTCCAGGACAACCCATGGGTAGCCCGTGCCTTCCGCGGCATCCGCCCGTGTGTTGTTGCCCTCATCGCTGCTCCGACGTTCAAGATGGCAAAAGCCGCTAAGATTGGTTGGACCAACGTGTGGATTCCTGTCCTCGGTGCCTTCCTCATCTGGATGTTCGGCGTCTCTCCCATCTGGGTCATCGTCGCCGCCGGCCTCGGCGGATATCTGTATGGAAAATATATAATAAATGTATAATTTATAATGTATAATGTATAATTAGCACGCCGTTCCGGCGTTAGGCTTTCAAAATGATATGAAAGATAATAATATTCTAGCAGATAAAAGTTTGGATTTTGGCGTTAGGACTGTTAATTGTTACAAATTCTTATGCAAAGAGCAAAAGGAATTTGTCATGTCTAAACAAATGTATAGAAGTGGGACTAGTATTGGCGCTAATATTCATGAGGGGCTACAAGCTCAAAGTAAGCCAGATTTCATTAGTAAGATGGGGATAGCACTGAAAGAGGCCTGTGAAACTTCGTATTGGTTAAAGCTTTTAGTTCGAACTAAATATATCAACCAGACCATGTATCAGTCTCTATCTACTGATTGTGATGAATTAAGCCGCCTATTAACTGCCATTATTAAGTCCGCTCGTGAAACTGAATAACCACACGCAGCCAATTATACATTATACATTATCAATTATACATTAGAATGATCTTCTTTCAACTCTTCTACACCTTCTTCCTCATAGGCCTCTTCGGCTTCGGCGGTGGCTATGCCATGATCTCTATGATTCAGGGTGAGGTCGTCACGAACCACCATTGGATGACAATGGGTGAGTTCACGGATATCGTGGCCGTTTCGCAGATGACACCCGGCCCCATCGGCATCAACTCCGCCACCTACGTCGGATATACCGCTGTCGTCAACGCTGGTGGAGAGCATTGGATGGGCATCCTCGGCTCTGCCACGGCCACCTTTGCCGTCGTCCTGCCCTCCTTCATCCTGATGTTGGTGATTTCCAAGTTCCTGATGAAATACAAGAACCACCCCATGGTAGAGAATGTATTCCTGGGGTTACGCCCTGCTGTCGTCGGTCTCCTCGCTGCAGCCGTCCTCTTGCTGATGACCCCCGAGAACTTCTCCACGCCTGTGGAGTCCCCCTGGCAGTTCTGGATCAGCGTTGCCATCTTCGTCTTCACCCTCATCGCCTGTCAGGTCTACAAAATCAGTCCCATCCGCACCCTCCTCTTCTGCGCACTCGTAGGAATACTGTTATTTTAATGTATAATTGATAATGTATAATGTATAATTATTATGCCGTTCCGGCGTTAAAGTTTTCATTGCGCCAGCCTAATTATACATTATACATTATTAATTATACATTAAAAAAGCATTAGCCTCAGCGCCCCCTCTTCTGCCACATCATAGACGGGCCACCCTACCCTCGCGGCATCTGCCTTGAGAGCTGAGCGCTGCCACCTTGCCAGGCTGGCATCCAGCACCAGCAATCTCGGATGCCAGCATTCCGCCACCTTCCCCAATACTCCACCCCTGAATCCGCGGGTAATCCAGAGGACATCGACCTCGTGGCCCGACGGTTTCCCGTCTTCTATCCGCTTCCCAGCTTCTGTCTGCATCCCGTCTTGTTCCTCTGAGGACGTGTGTTCAGCGGTTCCGCCGCTGAAATCTCCATCTACCATCACCACCTTCATCCCCTTCACCGCCAGGCTTCTTCTTCCTTTCAGCACTACCGGCTCCTCCGTCAGCCTCCGCTTCCAGAAACTCTTGGCGATATACTGCATCCCTGAGTCGGCGCGCTCCGGCTCTGGCATCAGCAGCCAGCTCTGCTTCGGCGAGGCGATGAGATGCAGAGCCGGACAGGCACGATTATGATACACCACCAACTGCGGCTCTGCCTTACGACTCCAGAAATCCGGGATGACAGCTCCCGGCAGCGACGTCTCTACCCGCATCACCCACAGCTGTGCCGCCACCAGCCAGCCGACACCCTTTGCCAGCCACGCAGCTCCGGCCGTCCACACCAGTCCTACCAGCATCACCGCCAAGGCGCCATAGACCAACAAAGTCGTCAGCGGCACTAACACGATACTGAACAGAGCTCCATACAGCGGATACTGATGGAAATAATAACACACCAGCGGCCACGTCAGCAGTTGCGCACACACCGAAACCGCCAGCAGTTTCATCGGCTCCAACAGATAATAACGATCCAGGCGGAAAAGAACAAAGCGCCAGTCTTTATAGCACCACTTGATAAACGGCTGATAGAACAGCAAGATGCCTGCCACAGCCAGGCACGACAGCTGAGCACCCACATCAAAGAAATATACGGGACGCAACAACAGCATCACCAGCACCGTGACCAACAAGATATTCAAGCCCTGATGACGGCGTTGCAGACATGAAGTAAGCATCAGCAGTGTGGTCATCAACGAAGCCCTTACCAACGAGGGCGGCAGCCCAGCCACGAAGGCATAGCCCCACACAAACAGCACGACAAACACCACCAGCGGCCAACGCCAGCGCGAATATACCAGCCGGGTGGTAAGCAGGGTGATGAAGATTCCCACGATGATCCCCAGATGCAAACCTGATAGTGCCAGGAGATGACTGGCACCAGCTGCGGCATAGAGGTCGCGGGTGTCGCGACTCAACGCCGAGCGGTCACCAAGCGTTATTGCCGCCACGATAGCCATCCGTTCCTCTGTCAGCCCCGCTTCCCGCAGGCTTCGCAGAAGGCGGTTGCGCACCTTCTGCGCCGTACCTCTCAGCCCTGAGTCCTCATCATGAGACTTCGATGAAGACGCACTCACCCAGCACCAACGACGATAGTCGAACTCGTCCGGATTACCCCTGTTCACAGGCGGTCGCTCCATCCGACTCCACGCCAGCTGCATCTCCTCAGCATAGGCGGCATAACGTGCGAAGCCCAACAGCGCGAAGAAGACGAACACCAATCCGATGAACACTGGACGACTGGTGAAGATCGAACGTCCTTCCTGCCAACGATGTGCCGCCCACGCCAGCAATGCCACGACAACAGCAGAGCCCCAGAGGCAGGCGCCCAACCAAGGGGGCACAGCCACTGAGGCTCTGTAGAAGATGACATCGGCCGCAACGATACCCGCTGCAAGCGCAAGAATCAGCAAGGCAACGGGACGGGACATTGTTTTTTAATGTATAATTGATAATGAATAATGTATAATTAGGCTGGCGCAGAGATAATTAGGCTGGCGCTCTGAAAACTCTAACGCCGGAACGGCGTAATAATTATACATTATACATTATCAATTATACATTTATTAGGCATTATCAATTATACATTTCAATTGCCTCACTTCCTCCACGGGATCCGGTTTACCGAACAGGGCGCTGCCGGCAACATACACGTCCACTCCGGCCTTAGCCAGGAGGGGAGCCGTAGTGCGGTTAACGCCACCGTCCACTTCGATGAGTGCCTTCGAACCTGTGCGAGTAATCATTTCGCGCAGACGACGTACCTTGTCCAGACTGTGTTCGATGAACTTCTGGGCACCGAAACCGGGATTCACCGTCATCAGCATCACGACATCCACATCGCCGATGATGTCCTCCAGCGTGGAGATGGGCGTAGAGGGATTCAGCGTCACTGCCGCTTTCATTCCTGCCTCGTGAATCTGCTGGATGGTACGATGCAGATGCACGCACGCCTCCTGATGCACATTCATGATGGCGGCACCGAGGTCACGCACCTCGCTGACGAACTTCTGCGGTTCGACAATCATCAGGTGCACATCCAGCGGCTTGTCCGTCATGCGCGCCACATGTTGCAATACGGGGAATCCGAACGAGATATTCGGTACGAAGACACCATCCATCACATCCAGATGCAGCCAGTCGGCTTCGGAGCGGTTGAACCACTCCATTTCGCGCTGCAGGTTACTGAAGTCTGCAGCCAAGAGAGAAGGAGCTATCAGGTTCATAACGGTCTGACGGCCCTGGCGAGGGCACGGATGCGATTAAGGGTGGAAACTTTGGGAGAAGCAGTCCAGCCAAGGGCTGCAAGCTGATCTTCAACAGGAATAGGTGTCAGCTGAACCTCGACGAGTAGTGATTGCTCCATAGGCGTTCATTTTTTGCTTTTCATTTATATAACGTACACACTTCCCCTTTTATTGTGCAGTCCCCTGAAAAAAAACAGGGGCGCATTGCTGCGTCCCTGTAAGTGATGTTAGCGAACCACTTTTCGAACCATCTGGCCCTGCTTGACGACCAATATGCCGCGGGCAGGAACGTCCCAGAGGTTGAACTGCCGGGTGGGTGCGGAGTACACCAGTCGTCCAGCGGTATCGTAGACGCGGGTGATGTCATCGGATGCCTTGGCAGAACTCTGCCGAACGGCATAGATGCCATCGAGCACGGGCATCGGCGTTCTCACTTCAGAGATGGTACTGGTGGCGGGGTCACCCGTATAGGTGACATCGTACGCCACTTCGCCACCCAGACAGAGGATACTGCGCCAAACGCCCTCGCGGTTATCCTTAGTGCCAAACGCAATGCGATAGGTGTGACCGGGCTTCAGACCATTTTCGCCATCTATGTAATAATAGAAATAGAACTCCTTGTAATTCTCAGAGCTGCCGCAGTAGCCATAGCCGGCTGGTATCGTGTCGCGGTCCTGCAGGTCCTCGGCAATCACCCACGTGGTGTTATCTGTCAGATCCTGAGCGAAGAGACCGAAGACACCCTCAAAGCCACTCGGGCTCAAGTTGATGAAGCCGTAGGGCAGGTCGCAGTAGAGCGTGTGGTGTTCCACTTCGTCTTCATCCTTTTCAATACCCCAGCGGAAGGTGTAGGGGTCTCCCTTGTAGCCCCAGATGTAAGTCTGTTGCTTGTCGGTAGGCAGAGGTGTCGTGCGAAGGCCCGTTACCATACGATGATATTCGGTGAAGTGATCCTGACCCGTATTCGACATAGGTTCCAGCAACTCTATAGCATAGAATCCGTCGGCGGAACCACGCCAACCCCAGTTGACATAGACCATACCATCTTCATCCACGCCGGAGAAGACGAAAGCATGTCCGCCGGCTACTTTATCGTGAGCACCATAGACGATAGGGCTACGAGCAGCCATCTCATCATAGATAATCTGGTTCCATGCCTCCTGGTCACCGCCGAAATAGGATTGGTCATAGTACTTGACACATTCCACGGGATATTGGAAGATACTGGTGAGGGCAAGGCCCACATAAAGGATGCTCGAACCGGAACCGTCCTGCGTATATTCCATGTAGGTAGCATAGCCGCAGTCGCGCAGCAGTTCGGGGATGTTGTCGCCATAGTTGCCGAAGGACTTGTAAGCATCCTTATAGGGCCAGGTGTAGGTGGTGCTGACGTGCTCCGTCTTTTTCTCCGATTTGGTTGTCTTTCCCTGAGGAGTGGTGAGGATGTACGTTCCATCGAAATCTACAGAAGGCGGATACTGCCAGTAGTTCAGGCACTGCGCCAGTGCGGTAGCGACACAACCAGCAGGATAGTTGTTGGGAGTCTTGCGATCGAAGGGATAATCTTGAGACCACTGGGTGGTGACGAAGTTTTCCACCGGATTGAAGGATGCCGTACGGCGCGGAGCCTGCTTCCTGCCTGCCTCGATGGCCTCCAGGTTGCGGCTAACCTCCGAGAGGTACCAACGTACGCTGGGAGGCATGTTCGTAGCATCAAAACGCTCGGTGGAGTAAGCAATAACTGGATCCACGCGGTCGCTCTTTGCCACAATGACGAAGCCCTGTGCGTCGGCCGGGGTGAAGATGCCGTAAGTAGGCTCCTCGATGATGCACCGGATGTCGCGAAGAGCCGAACGCCCTTGGATACCCTTTACCTCTGCACCCGAGAGTTTGGAGGCTGCAATGGATTGCATCTCAGAGAGGGAACGGTTGTCTGCGAAAGCCGCCAGAGTCAGCAAGCTGAACAGCGTAGATAGTAGTTTTCGATTCATAAATAATCTCGTTTATTAGGAAGAGGTGTGCCAGCCCCCTTGAAGAGGACTGGCACAGAGGGATTTATTTCACCTTGTCCGTAATGGGACAAAGAGAGGGATTAGCGGGTGAAGCGCTGGAATGCGGGTTTGGCGGAGTAGGGCTGAGCCAACTTCACACCCTTCCACACTGTCTTGTGCTTGAAGGTTCTGCGAGCGCCCTTCAGATTCAGCTTAGCAGCAAGAGGAGCCTTTTGGGCCTTGACGCCAGCGGCGGGATCCAGGACGAAGGTCTCGGGATCATCACCCATCCACTGATATTTGTTAGCATCCTGAAGGAGGAAATAAATCGGGTTGAAGCTGAAGGTTGAAGATTCGGGGTCGTAGATGCAAGGATAAACATCGAAATAAGCTTCGTTGCCCGTGAAATCAACTACGTCAGATACCCAAACGTCACCATAACCTTCGTATGTCAGTCCGGTGTACTGAGCGGGAATGGAGCACTTGTTGGTTTCCTTATCCCAAACAATCTGGAGTTCCACATCGTAGAACCAGTGGCTGATCTTGAAGACATCTTCCTTGTCGTCGCGCTTGCTGAAGGGCAGGCCTTCATCAGGAGTGGGCTCATCGAACATGGCAGTATAAGTATATGTACCTGTGCCGATCTGAGTCCATGTGACATTATTCAAAATGATGTCGGCAGTGCCGAAATCTTTTCCGCCATCTTCATCGGTGAACTTGATGTTCAGAACAATGTCCGTGACATCGATGCTGTCTCCGATTTCTACCGTGTTGAATTTGGATTCTTTAGTATTAATCATTGCATAGATGGGCGTCTTCATCGGTTCCGTTGTGAGACCCGTTTCCTGCAAGAAGAAATAATCTTCGAAATCTTCGGGGATTACGATCTTGCCACTCTTGACAAAGAAATAGAGATCATAACCCTGAGCAAAGGCGTTTTGAATACGATAGGGCACACCATACTGTGCGAGGAATACAGAGTCGCAGTCATCGGTAGAAACCGTGCAGATAGCCTTCTGCAGCATGGTGTTGCTGGAGACTTCACCTGTCTCGGTGTTGGTGAAGTCGAAGGTCTTCACATCACTCCACTGGAAGTCGTCGTCGTCGTCGTCAAACGGATCGAAATAAGCTTCGTAGGTCACCACGGGTTCGTAGCCGGGGAAGGTGATGATCACATAACCGTCCTTCTGGCTGTAGTTCCAACCGCCGACGCCGTTCATGTAGTAGAACGGGGCGATCTGAATCTGCGTGGGCAGGCCATTTTCCTGATAACCGAGCACCCTATTGTAGCCCCACATGTCTTCGGTCTTTGTGCTGCTGAAACCATAGGGGTGGCAGATAAGGATGTCTGCACCATAACTGGGATGCAAAAAGCCAGAGTTCAGGTCTTCCTCGAATCCAATAAGGTCGGACTGAGTTACAGTAACGCTACCTAAGACATCACCCTTCTTGAGAATCGAGACGAAAGCCTGCTTCGTCTGATTGCCGTCGAGGGGGGTCTCTGTATTGACGGCAATGTCCTCAAACATGTCGTCGAAGCGGAACTTCGTGGGATCATCGTCACGGACATACAAATCAAAGGTACCTTTACCTCCGAAAATGAAATACTCTTCGAGGGTGGCCTTACCTACGAGATTCCACTTGATACGGGTCACGTTCAGGGTGTAGGAAGCATTCTGAGAATAGGAGGATACGAGGTCGGGGTCAGAGGAACTCAGGGTCAGCGTGTAGGTCTTACCGACTTCAGCGTTGGGGAAATTCACTGTGATGTAAGCCACGCTGTCGCCATCAGCGAAGACGGCATCGCCCACGGTGAATACGCCATCGGTATTCTCCACGACATCCATTTTAATGGTGCGGGCGCCAACGGTATCGCGACGATAGATGGCGATGGTAGCCGTCGTAGCAGCAGTAGGATCAAGCTCCACCTCTTGAGTGGTGTTCTCGAAATAGACATTGGCGTAGTTGGGGTTAGCATCCCATTCGCCCGGCGCTGTTCTGTCCTCGTCCTTACAAGCTACGAAAGCAGCAACGACGGAGAGCATCAACAGGCTATATTTGAATATCTTTTTCATACTATATAGTTATTATTGATTACCATACAAATTCTTTAGAATCTCCATCGGGACGCTGGGGATCGGGGTTGTTGACCAGACCCTTGTTGTTGTCAGCCTCGGTACCGACGAAGCACCAGTTCATCCACATCGGAGTGGTCTCGACGTTGAAGCGGGAGTTCTCGACATGGTTCGTGCGAGCATAGCTGCGGATGATACCCTTACCCAGACGCTTGATGTCGAAGGTAGCGAAACCTTCGCCCCAAAGCTCTACGCGGCGCTGCCACCAGATCTCGTTCTGGAACTGGGAGGTGGAGGTGTTGTAGTAAGCCTCGTTATGAGTGCCATAGGTGTAAGAAGCATCGCGTGTCTGTGCGAAAGCGGTGAGAAGCTGGATACCGCGAGCCTCTTCCTGCATACCTGCAGCCTCGGCCTCGATAAGCTTCATTTCCTCTACGCGCATGATAGGAATAGCGATCACCCATGCGGTGTACTTTGTAAAGTACATACCAGCCTGGGGACGGAACTTGAACTCAAAGCCGCCAGGACCGTACTCAGCAGCGCTGACAGAAGCCATGATCTGCTCGGGATGATCGGTGTAAGCCTTGAGGGCGTCTTCCTTAGCTGCATCGTCCATATCATCGATAGCGAAGTCTACGAACATCTGCTTACGGAAGTCGGTAGCAGGAATGGTCTCATAGAGGTGACGGTCGATGACGTTCGGGCCACCATAGTTGGCAGCGTAACCGCAATCGAAGCCGTTCTCCATCGTCATCACGCTGCCCCAGCTGGAGTCACCGTCATTTTCGAGGATATTGGGGTCGGTATCCTTGTAGGTCATACCGAACATCCAGGAGCTGTTGGGAGAGTTGAAACCATAGTCGCGGCTGAGGTACTGAGCCTGAGTCATCATGGTGTAGTTCTCCATAGCCTTCTTGGCATACTTCTCAGCATTCTTCCAATCCTGCTTCTCGAGATATACACGAGCCTTCAGACCGAAGACAACAGAGGTGTCGGGAGTATAGACATCTTCGCGATCGTAGTCAGCCAGCAGCTTCTCTGCGGCATCCAGATCCTTGAGGATGAACTCGAAAGCCTCGTTCCAAGTCATACGGGGATTGTTGCGGGTCTCGGCAATAGTGGTAGCCTCGGTAATCTTTACAGTAGTACCGGCATTGGGGTTCTTGTAGTAGGGTTCTGCGGAGTAGATACGAACCAGGTCAAAATAGAACATGGCACGCATAGCGTAAGCGATACCTACACCAATCTCACGGCCTTCGGTAGGAGTGGCATAATCGGCGGCACCACCCATGGTGATGACATCGTTACAGCCCTTAATCCAGCCATAATAAACCGTCCAGGGGAGCTGGGTGACAGCCCATCCGGGAGCGAGGTAGGTGAAGTCCTGATACCAGGTATCGAACCAGTTATTGGTTCCAACGGGAATAATGTCCTGGCCTTCCACGTCACGGGTGAGGTAGAAAGCGGGATAACCGTGGTCGTAGACACGATGGTCACTACCAGCATAGAGGAACTCACCGGTCAGGGTAGAAGTAAGCGAAGCTACTGATTTGTCGAACACACCAGGAGCATTAGCCATCTGTTCCTCCGTCACAGTGTTGGTCTGAGGGTCAATTTGCTGGAGACAGCTGGTGAGGAGCGTGGTTCCCAGCACGGCTGCCATAATTACTGAAAATATCTTTTTCATAGTCTTCAATTCTTTTTAGATTAGAAAGAAACCTGAACACCGCCCATGATGGTGCGCAGCGGGCTCATGACAGAAGAACCGCTGGAGGGGGTGTCGACGAAGCTGTAACGGGGGTCAAGACCGCGACGTGCGCTCCAGAAGCAGAGGTTCTCGCCCTGAGCGTAGATGCGGAGCTTGTTGATCTTAATCTTCTGAGTCATAGCCTTCGGGAAGGTGTAACCGACAGCGAAGCTCTGGAAGTTCAGGTAGCTGGCGCTGGTGAGGAAACGACTGCTGCGAGTGCCACCGCCGATATAGAGGTCAGCATACTGGAAGCGAGGAATGTCGCTGGTCGTGTTCTCAGGAGTCCAGGAGTTCAGAATGTCCTTGTGCAGGGTCTGACCGTTGGAAGTGCTGGTGATGGGGTTCATCAGCGAAGCATAAGCGAAGTCATAGATCTTACCGCCGAGCTGATAGTCGAAGGTAGCGCTGATATCCACATTGTAAAGCTTCAGGGTGGTGGAGAAACCGCCGGAAACCTTAGGCATGATGGAACCCTGCTCGTAGTAGGTAGCCTTGTTGAAGTCAGTAGTGGTGTAGTCGTGGTTCACACCCGGCTGAGCACTCTTACTGGATGCATTCTCGAAGTTCTGGTCCACCCAGTAGAGGGCTTCACCCTTTTCGTTGACACCTGCATATTCGGGAATAATGCTGTTGTAGAGGGGCTTGCCTTCCTCGTACCAGAAGCTGAGCATGTTCTGGCCGCCGAGGGCGAGGCCACCGTCGCTCTGGGAGAAGCCGCCGTAGTTAGCAGTCTTTTCCTCTGGCAATTTCAGGATCTTAGTCTGGTTGTGAGCCAAGTTAGCAGAAATATTCCATGTGACGTCGTGTGTACGGATAACATCGCCGCTCAGGGTCACTTCCACACCACGGTTGCGGATGTCGCCGAGGTTACCCCAGTAACCGCGAGCACCGTAGCTCTCAGGAATGCTGAGCCAGAAGAGCAGGTCGGTGACCTTCTTGTTGTAGAAGTCGATGCCACCAGTCAGACGGCCCTTGAAGAAGCTCCATTCCACACCGAGGTTGTAGCTCGTAGTGGTTTCCCAGGTGATGTCCTCATTACCCACCGATGAGAAGGACGGGTTCATGGTGTTCTCACCCTTGCTCAGAGTGTAGAGGTTGGTGTAACCCCAGCTATTGATATTATCGTTACCCTGCTGACCGATAGAGAACTTGATCTTCAACTGGTCAACCCAGTCAGCGGTGAAGAACTTCTCCTTGTTGATGAGCCAACCCACACCGGCACTCCAGAAGTTACCCCAAGCGTGGTTGTTGGGATTGATCATGAAGCGGGAAGAACCGTCGCGACGATAAGATGCGTTGACGAAGTACTTCTGATCGTAGTTGTACATCAAGTTTCCGAAATAACCCTCCACATTATAACCTGTGGTATAAGAATTGGAGTCGTAGCGATTGGAGAAGGCGTTGATTTCCTGAATATCGGGAGAGAAACCGCCGCGGGCACCAGCACCGAGGTAGCGGGTAGTAACCTTGTACCACTCATGACCCACCATGAAGTTGATGTCATGCTTGTTGATCTCCTTGTAGAAGGTCAGGGTCTGGATGTAGTTCTGGCGGAAGCCCTGAGTCTGGCTCTTGATAATCTGACCATTGTTAGCAGCCTGTGCACCATAGAAAGGATTGGTGTAGTCGCTGGTAGCGCTGGTGGTGTAGTTGAGGTTGTTGGTGCTGTTGAAGCGCAGCCACTTGGTGATGTCGACATCAGCGGTGAAAGTGCCGTTGAACTGGTTGCCGTAGGTGTAGACATCATCATACATGTTCTGGCTGATGGGGTTGTAGGTCTGGTTGTAGGGACGTGAGAGACCGGGGAAGTTCGTACCAGCCACACCATAGTCATACTGCTGATGACCATATTCGTCTGTGCGGATCTTCGGGTTGCCGTTCTCGTCCAGCACGCGGACATACAGAGGATAGATAGGAGCAATCAGGGATGCGAAGGACATCAGGTTGCTCAGGTTCGGGTTGGCAGTGGTGTTGCTGTGAACATAGCCCACGTTGGCACCCATCTTGAGCCAGTCGCGGACGCGGTAGTCAGCCTTCAGGCGGGCAGTGAAGCGCTCGTAGTTGGCCTTGGCGACGATACCGTCCTCATTCAGGTAACCGGCGCTTGCGTAATAGGTGTTACGGTCGCTGCCGCCGCTGACGTTGACGGTGTACTCCTGACGGAAGCCGGCACCGAAAGTCTCGGCAACGTAGTCGTCGGGAAGGATGTAGTAAGTCTCGCCGTTGGCATCGTAGGAGCGACCCAGCGTAGCGTTCGGGTTCAGCTTGCCGTTGACACCGATGAGGTTCTGGCCATCGGGAACGGTGTAGGGGTTGTACTTCAGACCCTGGTTACCCGTGAACATGCGGTTGTTGGCCCACTGATTAGCGGCAGCGGCTGTCATACCGTTGCTGGCAGCGTAGTTGTACAGCTGCTTGTAGTAGGTCTCTACGAACTGGTTGGGGTCGGTGATGGTCTCATACTGCTGGATGGCGCGCGTGTTGGCACCCCACTTCATGTCGACATTGACCTGAGGTGAAGCAGAAGAACCCTTCTTGGTGGTCACCAGGATGACACCAGCGGCACCACGGGCACCATACAGAGCTGCAGAAGCAGCATCCTTCAGCACGGTGATACTCTCGATGTCCTCAGAAGGAATGTTCAGAAGACTGGTGCTGTAGGGCGAACCGTCGACAATGACCAGAGGATCAACGTCGGCATACATAGAAGCAAGACCACGGATGGTCACATGACCGCCGTCGGAACCAGGCGTACCGCTGGAACCGTGGATCTGCAGGCCAGGAACGGAACCCACGAGGGCGTCCTTCACATTGGTCGTGATCTTCTTGCTCAGTTCGTCAGCTCCTACAACAGAAGCCGAACCCGTAAAGGAGGACTTTGTCTGCTGACCGAAAGCAACGACCATGACTTCATCGAGCAGGCTCTCGTCAGTGTCCAGAGCAATACGCATACCGTTGCGGGCTCTCACCACGCGACGAAGCATACCGATGTGGGTGATCTCCAGACGAGTGTCGGCACTCGGCACCGTGATGGTGAAGTCACCGTCGAGATTTGTCATGGTACCTGTCTTCTCGCCAAGGATCTTGACGGAAGCACCAGGCAGGGGCTCACCATCGTCGGCAGAGATAATGGTGCCCTTCACTTGAGTTTGGGCGATAGCCATTCCTACACATAGGAACAGGCTGCCCAGGAAAAGCATTAATCTTTTTTCCATAAATACTCTTTTAATTAAACATAATACCTAATTTTATTTCTTTCGTCCTTATATTTACTTTTACTTTTTCGTCGGTGTAATATATCGTTTCGTCCTTATTATCATTTCGGGTCGACTGTATGTATATTCAGCAATGCAAATTGCCAGCTACCTTCCTTGCTTACAGCTAAGCTCTTAAGCTACTAAACTGCATCATAAAAGGGTCTGACAAACTCACATTTTTAATACTTTACGTCTTTTGACGGCGCAAAAATAATACAAATTTAGCAAACGACCATAAAAAAATGTAAAAAATTCCATTTTAAGCACAATTTTTCATAAAAACAGGGTCACTACCCCTCAAAATGGCACACTTTTGCCCGAAGTGTGCAGCATTTTGTCGCACCATTTGCACACTCCCCCACCCCATTCGGGCTTCCTGCTCCTATTCTATCGCCCACCCGCCCCTTAACCTGCGCGCGCGTACCTTTATTATATTATCCTTTTACGTATATACGTCCCGCACTTTATGTATATACGTCTCGCACTTTACGTATATATGTCTCCACCCTTACGTATATACATGTGCGTCCTTACGAATATATATCCACACGCTTGGTAGAAAAGTACCAAAACTCTTAATATTTTCAAAAAACACATACTTCAAGGTCTTTTTTTGAATGAAAGGTCTTTCATTGTCGATAATTTTGTGTATCTTTGCCTGCAAATTCTTAATCAAACGCTTATTAAGATGAAAAACTTATTTAACGTATTTGCAGTATTAATACTTATCGCATGGTGCGTACCACAAACCGTATGCGGACGCAAGGCGGCCTGTTTCGCAAGTTACATGACCTGCGAGGCACAGAATACGGAGTGTGCCGGTTATGTCATCCCCGACGGCAAGGAGATTTACATCCCTGAAGAGTTGCGCGACAACGACTTCACTAATAAAGACTCCCAGTGGAGCTACTACCGCATGGCTTGCACCCCCAATGTTGTCTGCTTCTGGGAGAAGGGCTTTGGCGATGACCTCAGCAAGGCTCCCGACTTGGATGGGCAGTCCATGACCGTTGATTTAGATAACCTTCTCGCGCGCGTAGAATATTTCTATAATGTGTATCGCGATATGATGGGCTTCCTGCTGCCTGGCAGCAAGGCAGAGAAGTATCGCATGATGGTGATGCTGAAATACTCGTTGGAAGGCACGGCCTACGGAGGTTGTTATGACGCAACGATAGGTGGTCTATGGATTACTCCTAATCGCGTGCAGGACAAGACTCTCAACTGCATCGCACATGAATTGGGCCATTCGTTTCAGATACAGATAGCCTGCGACGGAAAATCGCAGGGTATGGGTGGTGGCATCTTTGAAACGAGTGCGCAATGGATGCTCTGGCAAGTGAACCCGCGCTGGACCACCGACGAGAATTACCACTGGGAGGCATTCAAGAAACAGACCCACCTCAGTCTGTTTCACCCTGAAAACATGTATCACGCTCCCTTTGTTATGGAATACTGGAGCATGTTGCACGGCCTCACCTACATGGCCGATTTGTTCCGAGGCGGCAAGCAGAGTGAGGATTTTGCGCAAGCCTATATGAGGATGTACGATGTAGATGTGAAACAAATGGGTGACGAACTGCTGGACTGCTACAGCCGCCTCATCACCTTCGACTTCCCAGACAAGCGCAAGGAAAGCCTTCGCTACGCCTGCGAACTGCGAAGCGAGATGAACGACACCCTCGATGGTTGGCGGACGCCTGTCAACGCCCCTCAGACCTACGGTTTCAATGTAGATGAAATTCCTCTGCCTGCTATCGGCAAAACCGTCAAAGTGCAATTCCGTGGGCTGCCCAAAGACGTGAACATAGGCTATCGCTATGGCCTTGTAGCAGTGGACAACAATAACACCCCCACCTACCTCGGAGCGCACTCTGACCTAAAGAAGACGCTCACCTTCAAGAACCCGGGTAACATAAAGCACCTCTATCTCGTCGTAGTCGGTTGCCCGACCAAAGAGTATAAGCCCATATTCGATTCAGCCCCTGCCACATATCCCTATATAATAAGGTATTATCTCTAATAGAACTAGTATTTAGCCCTATCCTCATGAATTCTTTTTCCTCTTGCGGTGGAAGTTGAGGTGTGGCTTGACCTTCAGCTTGCGCATGTTGTCGGTGTTGGTGAAGGAGAAGTCGCAGGAGAGGTCGATGCGGCGCCCTTTGTTGGAGATGGTGCCCTTGGCTTCGGCTCCGTCGCTAACAATTGTCGCCTCGATGTTGCGGACGGTAGCAAACTTATAGCTGGCCTCGGTGATGTCGGCGTTCACGTTGCCGATGGGCAGTTTGCCTCCTTTATGTCGCCTCATGCGGGCTGTGCGGGGCTTGGAGATGTCGAAACGGAAGTTGGCGCGGCAGGCGATGGGGCCGATATCGCTCATATCGAAGACCTTGCCTAATTGGAGGGCGGTAGTGCGGACGTTTCCGAAAACGTATTTGTTGAGTCCGTCGACAGTGAAGTTCACGTTGACGGCTCCGGCCTGCGTGCCCAGTCGCCCCACATTCTTTTTCACACGTGCGCGCGAACATTATTTATTTTTTCGCGCGAGGGAACCTCTATTCACATAAAAAGCATTACGGACGCCGATAACGGGTTTGATTACCTCTGCCTTCCTTCATGAGACTGGGTCCTTAACAATCACCCCCGCCACAAAACGATGTGGTGGGGGTGATTATTGTAAGTACAGACAAAAAGTCAGTTACTTACGCTTCCAGGTCTGGGTCTCGCGGAAGATGCCAAGGTAGCCGCGTACTTTCAGGTCGTTGCCGTCGAGCCAGATGGCACACTTGTAGCTCTTTCCAGACTTGGGGTCATAGACTTTGCCGCCCTCGTATTTGTCACCTTTCTTGGTGAGGCCACTGAGGAGGTCTACGCCCATGAGTTTACGACCGCGGAGCTTGGCATCGGGGTTCTTGGAGTCCTTGGTGTCGGGACCTTGTTGCAGCCAGACGACTTTTCCGAAGACCTTTCCGTCTTTCTCATAGATTTCTACTTGGGCATCACCTTCCTCGGTGAGCCATTTTCCGAAGACTCCTTGCGCATTTGCTGCAAAGGACATGATGGCAATAGCCATCGATAAAAGAATCTTTTTCATAGAGTTAAAATTATTAGATACATTATTTCCTTATCAATTATACATTATACATTTTACATTGATAAATAGGGCGCTGTGACAGAGTCGGGACAGGCTTTCATCTCGGCAGGTGTACCCTGGAAGATGAGGCGTCCGCCGTCTTCGCCTGCTCCTGGTCCGAGTTCGATGACATAGTCGGCAGCGCGGATGACATCGGTGTTGTGCTCGATAACGAAGAGGGTGTTGCCTTCGGCCACGAGTTCGCGGAAGAGGTCGATGATGCGCTGTACGTCCTTCAGGTGGAGACCGTCGGTAGGCTCATCGATGATGAATATCTTGCCCCGTTCCCCAAGGTGAGATGCCATCTTCAGTCGCTGTAGCTCACCTCCAGAGAGGGTGGACAGGGCTTGATTGAGGTGGAGGTATCCGAGTCCTACACGCTTGAGTGGCTTCAACTTCTGCTCGATGGCGGTGTCTCGGAAGAAATCGCTGGCGAGTCGCACTGAGAGGTCGAAGACTTCGGCAATATTCTTTCCCTCGACGGTATATTGTAATGCTTCGTTGTTGAAACGGAGTCCACCGCAGGCATCGCATACTGTTTCGATATTGTCCATGAAAGCCATCTCGGAGATGATGACACCCTTGCCGCCGCAGACCGGACAAGCGCCCTTTCCATTGAAGGTGAAGTAGGCTTCCTTCAAATGATGCTTACGGGCAAAGACCTTGCGGATATCCGAGGCCACATCCATATAGGTGGCGGGCGTAGAGCGCAGGCTGACGCCGATGTCCTTCTGACTGATATAAACGATGTCCCTGGGCTGCGGGTAGGCACGGCGGAAACACTCCATCAGCGAGCTCTTGCCCGAACCGGCGACTCCGGCTATGACGGTGAAGCGACCAAGAGGAAGAGAGAGGGAGAGGTCGCGGAGGTTGTGGAGGGAGGCAAAGGATAAAGGAAATGACTCTCCCCCCGCCCTCCCTGTTAGGGAGGGAGCGGTTACTTTTGAATGCTGCAATTTTTCATCCAGTCTAATACATTCCGCTCCCTCCCTAACAGGGAGGGCGGGGGGAGAGTCCGGGGCGGGGGGTGGGTCTCCTAACGCCTCTCCCGTCGCAGTCCCACTTTTCAGCAGTTCCTCATACGTTCCTTCGAAGACGATATGGCCACCGTCAATGCCAGGGCCAGGACCCATGTCTACGATATGGTCAGCGATGCGGATCATCTCGCGGTGATGCTCGACAAGGAGAACGGTGTTGCCCGCATCGCGCAGGCGCTGCACACTGTGCTTCATCAGTTCGATGTCGCGGTTGTGGAGTCCCACGCTGGGTTCGTCGAGGATGTAGAGGACATCGGCCAGCGAGGAGTTGATGTACTTGGCAATCTTACAGCGCTGTGCCTCACCGCCGGAGAGGGTGCCTACGGCGCGGTCTAGGCTGAGATAACCCAACCCGATTTCCTCGAGAGCCGTAAGGCGTGCGCCGATGGCGGCTTTCAGATCCACCGCCAGCGGGGATTCGATGCTGCGAATCCATTCATTGAGGCGTGTGATGCTCATGGCACACACCTCTGCGATATTCTTACCTTGTATCTTACACGACCGCACACGTTCGCACACACGAGAGCCTCCACAGTCGGGACAGGTGCCCATGCGCAACATAGGATTCAGCACGGCGGCATGCAGCAATCCCTCCTCGGAATTGATGATGCTGCGATACATGCGAGGAATAAGTCCCTCGTACTTTGCCGTCTTCGGCCAATTGGCAGGCGGATTCTTCAGTTTGATCTGCGGGCTGTTGAGGAAGAGATCGAGCTCCTCGGGCGTGTAGTCGCGGATCTTCTTATCGAGGTCAAAGAGTCCGCTGTGGGCGTAGCGTATCCAACGCCAGCCGCCCTTGCCGAAGGCGATGTAGTGGATGGTATCTTCGTCGTTCAGGCTCTTATCGAAGTCCACGAGTTTATGGATATCCAATTCACGGATCTCACCCAACCCAGAGCAACGGGGACAACTGCCTTCGGGATGGTTGAAGCTGAAGGATTCTGCATAGCCCACGAAAGGCTGGCCTACACGCGAAAACAGCAGACGCAACAGGGCATAGATATCCGTGTAGGTGCCTACGGTGGAACGCGAGTTGTTGGCAGGTTTCTTCTGGTCGATGACGATGGCTATGGGCAGGTTCTCGATGGCATCGACATGGGGGCGTCCGTACTTCGGCAGGTACTGCTGCACGAAGGTAGGAAAGGTGTCGTTCAATTCACGACGCGACTTGGCTGCGATGGTGTCGAGGACCAACGAACTCTTGCCCGAGCCACTGACACCTGTGAAGACAGTGATCTGGTGCTTGGGAATAGCCAGCGAGACATCCTTCAGGTTGTTCTCGCGGGCCCCACGGATGAGTATGTAGGAAGAATTATTCAATAGGAGGTACTTCGATTTGCGAACCGTAGCGATGGTATTCGTTGGAGATCGCCTGTTCCTGGAGGTAGCGGGTCAGTTCTATGCGTCCGTCGCTCACTGGTGCCGCCTGAACTATGGGTTTGCCAGCGGCCACAGCAGCCTCCGTTAACTGGTCAGGCACATTGTCGGAGATGACACGAATACGTTCATAATTCTTGATATAGGAACAGAAGTCATTCAGGCTCTCGACCTCTATCAGATACGAGGTGGATTTAGTGAACTGGCTGGCGAGCGGACAGCTCTCGTCAAAAGATATCGTCAGTTTGGTGCCCACGGTTTTTGCAGCCTCAACGACCATCTGCACTTGTTCCAACGTCTCGTCGCCACAGAGGCGCAAGGCCATACCACCCTGTCGCAAAGGCAGATAGCGAAGGATGTTCTGTTCGCCACGGATATCTGGTCTAAGGTTACAGGCATGCTTGAACTCTTGTTCGTACCATTCGGCATAGGACTCATGGAAGTTGGTGGAAGTGCCAGACTTGTCGTTGATGAAGACGAACTGCATGAGGTAGTTGGATCCACCGGAAGCCAGTCCTTTCATACCGCCGAAGGGTTGGCGCCCCACGACTGCACCAGTGATGCCGCGGTTGATGTAGAGGTTACCCACCTGTACATGTTCTTTCCAGTAGCGTTGTTCCTGTTCATCAAGCGATTGCAGACCACTGGTGATGCTTCCGAGGCTGTTGACTAACGCTACGGCCTCCTCTAAGGTCTCGAAGGGTGCCACTGTCAGCAATGGTGCACAGATTGGTGTTAGGAAAGTAAAGGAGTTGGGGCGCACCAAATCTTGCAACTTCACTGTCGGGCGCAGGATTCGATGTTCTGCATCCACAAACTCAGGAGAAACCAGCCAACGCTCGCCCTCCTCTAACTGCAAGGCTCGCTGCAGACGTTCGTTCTGGTTGGTTATCATGGGCCCCACGATGTTTCCAGCGTTCCACACGGGGCCGCACATCAACGATGATGCACAGTCCTTGAGTTTCTCCATGAAGTCCTCGCTTTCATACACCGAACGTTCCACTAACAGCAGGGAGCAAGCAGAAGCCCCTTGCCCAGCACCCCTGAATTCGGAGTGACAGGCATTCATGATGGCATGGCAACGGTCGCCCTTGGCGGTGAGGATGATGGCATTCTTGTAACCTGCGGGAATTTGCGGCGCGGGGACGTCTGTCTCGTTCAGCAGTATGGAATCCTTCGGATAGCCAGCATCGAAGAAAGCTCGAACGACGAGTCGTGCCACGGGTAGTGCAGCAGCATCAGCCGTAAGGGTGCAAGTGTTACCTGTGCCCAAAGCTGCTGCCAGGAATCCCGCAGGGGCAGCACAGGCCGCATTCCAAGTGGCCTTGTAGCTGAGGGCTCCACGTGGTTTCATTTCTATATCGTCCAGTTCCTCGAATTTGCGGATACCAACAGCATAGTAGCGGCAATAATCCATAGCGGCAGTGACCTCACCGTCAGCCTCCTCGATGGTCTTACCGAGGGAAGCACACATGCAGCCACAAAGATCTGCACGCATCTCTCCAAGACGGTTGGCGACAGCAAATAGAGTCCCAGCCCCACCCGTTGTAGAGGAGAGTTGAATGCTTTGACTGTGGGAATCATTACGCAGCCACTCCCCTCCCTCACTGGAGGGGTTGGGGGTGGGTCTCCACTTCTCAAAGATATTCGCCACCCACCGCTGGTTGCACTCACGGTCGAAGTCGGTGTCCGGCTCGTTGGCGAAGACGTCCTGAGACTCAGGACCCACATAGGGCTGGTTGCGGTCCTGTGTGCGGGTGGGAGTATGGTCGAGGTGATCCTTCATATTATAGGCTTCCGTGAACTGACGCTGGAGCTCGTGCCACTCCTTCGTGTCAGGTTTCAGGGAGAAGCTGTGGGTCAGGAAGTTGTCGGGAGCCGTGTTCTCGTCCATACGACGAACGAGGTAGCTGATGGCATTGAGGAAATTCTCCTTCTTCACCACCGGTGTATAAAGGATAACATGGTTACCCAGCTTCTTCTGCGCACGCCACACATGGTTCGCCATACCTTCCAGCATCTCGAAACAGAAGCAGTCCTTCGGTGTCTGGTACATCTGCGTGAGGAGGTAGGCATAGGAGATGGTAAAGAGGTTGTGGGACGCCATACCGATATGCAGTACTCGTGCATTCTCGGGCTTCAAGCCGCGCTCAATGAGGTGGAGGTAGTTGGCATCCACCTCCGTCTTGCTCTTACGCACTGGATTCGGCCACCCACGCAAGTCGCTGACAATGTTTTCCATATCGAGGTTACAGCCCTTGACAATACGCATCTTGATGGGTGAACCGCCCTCGGCCACGCGCTTGCGGGCGAACTCCAGCAGCTCGGTTTGAAAGCCCTCGGCGTCGGGCAGATAGGCCTGCACCACAATTCCCGCCTCGTAGTTCTTGAACTGCGGCAGCGAGAGCACATCCTTGAAGACACGCATCGTCAGGTGTGCGTCTTTGTATTCCTCCATATCGAGGTTGATGAATTTGGGCTTCGTCACACCGTTGGCGTCTGTATAAGGATAGTCGATAGCCGCCTGGTAGAGGGCTGAGATACGGCGGATGAGCTCTGGGTAGCACTCCTTATAATTTAATGCGTGCGTTTGGGCGTAGATGCCTGAAATCTTGACGGAGATGTAGTTGATATCCGGCTCCTTCAGGGCATCGAAGTAGGAATAGTAACGCTTATCGGCCTCAGCTTCACCCAAGACCACCTCGCCCAGAAGGTTCACGTTTTGTCCGATGTCATCCTTGAAGCGCGTCGCCAGGTGTTCGGTAAGGCTGGGACGTGCGGCATTGATAATGACGCGGCTGGTGTCGCGGCGCAGTCTCCACTTGATGATGGGGACCGCTGCCCAGTTGAACAGGGGCTTGTAGGCGAACTTCTGATACATCCAGAAGAGGGCATGGTCCATGGGGTCGAGGAACTTCGGAATACCGTATTGGTCGATCAGTTCCTTCACCCGAAGCGCCAGCTTCTGGTTGTCACGTATCTGGCTGGTTTCATCCAGCATACGGACAATGAACTTCTTGTCCGTAGGCGTGGTCACCATGGTTCCGTACATGTGCTGCTCGCTGCGCTCAGTGCTGGTGAGCCCTGAGTAGCTTTCATCATAGAGTTTCCGCATCCACGCGAAAACTTCTTCAATGGTCGGTAGGTGTTGTTCTGTCATAGGTAGTTAAGGTGATTGAAGAACAATAAATGATTGGTTAGTTTACTTCGATGAGTACCTCTGAAAGCGTAGGATGAATGTGAACGGTGTCGCGAAGTTGTCGCAATGTGGCATCGAGGGTTATGTAAGCCGTCACCTCCTGCACAAGGTCGGCAGCATGAGCACCATAAATGTGGGCACTGAGGATGCGGCCTTCATCGGGCTCGGTGAAAAGCTTGACCATACCTTCCGATTCATTCATTGCCAAAGCCTTGCCGTTGGCGCGGTAGAAAGCTTTGTGGCATTCGTAGGAAACGCCCTGTTCTTTCAACACATCCTCGCTGGGGCCAACGCAGGCAGCCTCGGGAGAGGTGAAGATGGCGGCAGGCATCACATCGAAACGGATGTTGTCTTCGATGCCAAGAATCTGGTTTACAACATGGATACCCTGCATCTCGGCTGCATGAGCCAGCATCTGCTTTCCGTTGACGTCACCAATCGCATAGATGCCATCAGCGGCAGCATATACGCCATCGACGGGAATCGTACCATTAGGTGCAACGGTGATGCCTACGGCTTCGAGGTTCAAGCCCTCGGTGCGGGGCTTGCGACCTGTGGCCACCAGAACGACGTCAGCAGCAACACTTTCCATCTGGCCTTTCTTATTTTCAAAGAAGACCTCACCGTTCGCTATTTGTTTGACGCCACATTGCATATTGAAGCTGATACCCTCTTTTTCCATCTGTTTGCGTAGGCGCTTGGCAATATCACTGTCAAGGGCGGGCAAACATTCTTTGAGGAACTCGATGACTGTTACTTCAGAACCAAAACGGTTGAAGACGCTGGCAAACTCCATACCGATAACACCGGCACCGATGATGCAAAGCCGCTTGGGAAGGGTGTCGAGTTGGAGCAATCCCGTGGAATCGACCACATAGGGACTGTCAATGCCTGGAACCGGGATGAGTTTGCTGTCAGAGCCTGTGGCAATGATGATGTTCGAGGCAGTGAACTGTTCATCACCCACACGAACGGTGTGGCCATCAACGAAAGAGGCCTTGCCGCGTACCAGTGTTATATTGGGATGCGAGAGGATGCCCTCTACTCCTGCACGGAGTTGGGGCACGACCTGCTCCAGGCGTTCGCGAGCTTCCTCAAAGGACGCACTATGCACATAGGTCTTTGTGGGGATGCAGCCTACGTTGAGGCAGGTGCCACCCACGTGCCCCTCTTCGATGATGATGACTTTGAGGCCGTGCTTGGCGGCATGGGCCGCGGCTTTATAGCCGCCAGGCCCAGCGCCGATAATGATTAAGGCGGACTCTCCCCCCGCCCTCCCTGCTTGGGAGGGAGCGAGATGCGTTTGAGAGGTTGTAATCATATTAAATGTTCTTAAAGGGTGACCACTCACTCCCTCACAGGGAGGGTGAGGGGAGGGTCTTCCAATAGGTAGTAATTGGTTGCTTGGCGGCCAACACATCGTCCACACGACCGATGGGGGTGTTGTGGGGAGCAGTCTTGACCAACTCGGGGTCGCTCTTGGCCTCAGCGGCAATCGTATGCATCACGTCGATGAAAGCGTCGATGGTCTCCTTGCTCTCGTTCTCCGTAGGCTCTATCATGAGGGACTCATGGAAGAGGAGGGGGAAATAAATCGTGGGAGCATGATATCCGTAGTCGAGGAGGCGCTTGGCAACATCCATCGTGGTGACGCCCGTGCTCTTATCCACAAGACCGTCGAAGACACATTCGTGTTTGCACAGACCCTCAATGGGCAACAAGAAGTCATCGCGCAGGCGTTCCTTAATATAATTGGCATTCAGCGTAGCCAGCGGCCCCACCATCTTCACGTTCTCGCGACCGAGGGAGAGGATGTAGGCGTAGGCTTTCAGCATCACGCCGAAATTACCGAAAAAACTTCCTACGGAAAGACCCTCTCCCCGCTCCCCCATCAGGGGGAGAGCCTCGCTTCGCTCGTTGGCTGGCGCAGTAACAATGCGCAGCTCAGCCCCTCCCTGATGGGAGGGGTCGGGGGTGGGTCTGGTGATGCGTGGATAAGGCAGGAACTGCTCTAACCCCTTGCGGACACCCACTGGACCGCTGCCGGGACCGCCGCCTCCATGAGGCGTGGAGAATGTCTTGTGGAGGTTGATGTGCATGACGTCGAATCCCATATCGCCGGGTCGGCATTCGCCGAGGAGGGCATTGAGGTTGGCACCATCGTAGTACATCAAGCCGCCAGCCTTGTGCACCATCTCTGTGATTTCCAGCACGCGCGGCTCGAAGATACCGAGGGTGTTGGGGTTGGTCATCATCATGGCCGCTACCTGGTCACCCAGTTCTGAGAGAAGCTGGCTGAGGTGTTCCACATCGACAGTCCCATCGGGCAGGCTCTTTACTTCTACGACTTCGAGGCCGCAGACAGCAGCAGATGCGGGGTTGGTACCGTGGGCTGAGTCGGGGATGAGCACTTTGGTGCGTAGTTGCCCGTTGGCCTCGTGATAGGCTCGAATGACCATGAGACCCGTCAGCTCGCCATGAGCGCCGGCACAAGGGTTCAGCGTAAATTCACTGAGTCCTGCCAGTTCGGCAAGGGACTGCTGGAGGTTGAAATAGACTTCGAGGGCACCTTGGCAGGTCTCTGCGGGCTGCAGAGGATGCAGGTTGGCGAAGGCCTTCATGGCGGCAATCTCCTCGTTGATGACGGGGTTGTACTTCATCGTGCAGGAGCCGAGGGGATAGAAGCCGTCGTTGACACCGAAGTTGTTGTGGCTGAGGTTCGTGTAGTGACGCACCACGGTCAGTTCGTCGCACTCCGGCAATCGCGCAGCCTCCTTGCGGCGCAAAGCTTCTGGCAGCTCAGCGGTGGTGTGGGTGCGGTCGTAGTCCTGCGGCAGAGAGTAACCTCTGCGACCTTTCTTTGACAATTCAAAGATCAGGTTTCCATATAATGTTCTGTTCATTGTTTCTTGCTGTTACGTTTTCGCTTTCTTACCTCATAAATGACGGAGATAACACTAATCACTACGCCTAAAACTCCAACCAGCAAGGTTATCAGGTCGAAGTTATTCTTTGCAAAGGTAATAAGCGAATCCATGCTTTATTATTTGGCTTTTCCAAGAATTTCACAGAGTTCATCAATCTCTTCGGGCGTACACTGTTCTGTGACGGCGAGCATCAGGGTCTTCTCGCCCACCTTGATACCAGCGAGGTAGCCACACTCGGTGGCCTCTTCCAGCAGTTTGTCGAGGTCGCCCTCGTAGTCGAGGCAGAACTCGTTGAAGAAGGGCTGGCCGGGGAAGGTTTCCTTGAATTGTCCCGTTGAGAGGAGCTTGTCGCGGAGGCTGTGGGCTCCAGCGTAGCTCATCTCGGCAGCTTCGCGCAGACCCTCCTTGCCCATGAGGCTAAGGTAGATGGTTACGTAGAGCGCCATGAGACTCTGGTTGGAACAGATGTTGGAGGTGGCTTTCTGACGACGGATGTGCTGTTCGCGGGCTTGCAGGGTGAGCACGAATGCACGCTGGCCACGATTGTCGAGGGTCTGACCCACAATGCGGCCGGGCATCTTACGAATCAGCTTCTCGCTGCAAGCCATGAAGCCTACGCCAGGGCCACCGAAGGTCATGGGAATACCAAGGCTCTGGCCATCGCCCACAGCGACATCTGCACCCCACTCTCCCGGAGTCTTCAGGATAGCGAGGTCAGAGGGATTGGCGTTGATGACGAAGAGGCCTTTCTGCTCATGCACGGCATCAGCAATGCCCGTGTAGTCCTCGACGATGCCGTAGTAGTTGGGTTGCTGCACGATGACACCTGCCACACCACCTTCGGCCAGTTCCTTGTCGAGGGCCTCGCGGTCGAGGGCACCGTTCTTTGTAGGAAGGAGCTGGAGGGGAACGCCGTGGAAGTGGGCATAGGTATCTACGACTCGGCGCACCTTTGGGTCAACAGTCTCTGCGACCAGCACACGTGTGGCTTTCTTGGCGTTGCCCCACGCCATCATCATGGCTTCTGCGGTAGCGGAGGCACCGTCGTACATCGATGCATTCGAGATGTCCAAGCCTGTCAGTTCGGCAATCATCGACTGATACTCAAAGATGTAGTGCAGCGTTCCCTGAGAGATCTCTGCCTGATAAGGGGTATAGGAGGTCAGGAACTCGCTGCGCTCAATGAGGTTCTGCACCACACTGGGAGCGTAGTGGTCATAACAACCAGCACCCGCAAAGCAGATGAGCTGCTGGGCGTTCAGCGGGTGCGTCAGTTGCTCGAAGAAGAGGCGGAGGTCAGTCTCTGAGAGTGCCTGCGGCAGGTCGTAGTCACGCTTGAACCGCGCAGCCTCGGGGACATCAGCGAAGAGGTCGTGGACACTCTCCACCCCCGTCACTGCCAACATCTCCTGCAGGTCTTCTTCGGTATGGGGAAAATACTTAAAATTCATAAATTATAAAATGATAAAATTATAAAAAAAGAGTTGTGAAGACTAATTAGTCTCATCATTCTCCTTTGTTTTCTTAATAATATTTATAAGTGTGCCTATGAGGATGTTGTTGTCATTCACCATGGAATCAAATAGTGTTTCTGAAATGGTGTCGGACTCATGCAACAATTCTAACCAATATTTGGTTTCGCGAGCTTCTTTCAAAGCAATTTCAAGTTTACTTATAAAATCAGCTTTACTCTGTGCATGAATACTTTCAGAAACATTTGCTCCAATGCTGGTACCTGACTTGTAGATCTGATAAGACATTAAATATTCATGCTTATCTTCTTTCAAGAATCTATTTAGTTTAATGATTCTCAAAGCGAAAGCCTTACTTAAGTCATATATCAGATTATCACGTCCCACAGTTCCTTTATAATTTTATAATCTTATATTTTTATAATTTTATTCACAATGTGCCTTGTAGGCTTCGACGTCCATGAGGTTGTCGAGTTCTGCGGGGTCGGAGAGCTGGACTTTGATAATCCAGTTGCCGAAGGCGTCCTTGTTGAGGAGCTCGGGTTCGTCCTCCAGGGCCTCGTTGATCTCGACCACTGTGCCGCTGACGGGAGCGATCAGGTCGCTGGCAGCCTTTACGCTTTCTACGGCGCCAAACTCTTCGCCTGCGGTGACTTCATCATCTACTTCGGGCATGTCCACATACACGACATTACCCAGAGCGTGCTGAGCGTAGTCAGAAATACCAATGTAACCAAATTCGCCTTCTACGCGAACGTACTCGTGTGACTCTGAATAGTAGAGTCCTGCTTCAAATGTAGCCATGATAATCGGACCCCCTCCCCGCTCCCCTTTTAGGGGGAGAGTAAAATGTATTTGAGCGGCAGAGGTTATAGGGTCATTCTTTTTAAGTTATTTGATTGGAGATTATGAACTTTCTATAGTTTATTGTAAAGGTAACCACTCCCTCCCTAAGGGGAGGACGGGGGGAGGGTCTTCTATTTCTTGTAATGTTTGTCGTAGAATTTCTTTTTAACAACCACTCCCGTGAAGGTCTTCTTGCGGATTTGTACTTCCAACTCTGTGCCAAGTTTTGAGAACTCAGTCTTGACGAGGGCCATACACACGCTCTTATCGACGCTGAGACAGTGGTAGCCGGTGGTGACTTCGCCGACGACTTCGCCATCCTTCAGGACTGCATATCCGTGGCGAGGGATGGCTTTGTCTGCGAGTTCGATGCCGACGAGCTTCTGTGGGACGCCGTTTGTCTTCTGCTCCACAAGGGCTTCCTTGCCGATGAACTCTGGTTTTTCGAGCTTGCAGAACATCGAGAGCCCCGCCATCACAGGAGAGATGTCGGCACTTAGCTCGTCGCCGTAGAGGGGCAGACCAACCTCGAAGCGCAAGGTGTCGCGACAGCCGAGGCCACAGGGCTTGCAACGTCCGCTTTCCATCAGTTTGTCCCAAGCCTTCTGGGTGAAATCATGGGAGCCGTAGATTTCGAAGCCGTCCTCGCCTGTATAGCCGGTGCGGGAGATGATGATGGTTTCGCCTTCGTCGTCTTCTGCCACTTCGAGCGTCTTGGCTGTATAGAAAGCCAACTCCTTGCAGGGCAGTCCCAGCACTTCCTCTACTACAGCCTCTGCTTCAGGTCCTTGCACAGCAAGCTGGCCGTAGTAGTCGCTCTGATGGTCGAGGATGATATCGAAGCCTTCCTTCTGCTCGAGCATCCAAGCCACATCCTTATCGATATTAGCAGCATTGATGACGAGGAAAAAGTCATTCTCTCCCATCTTATAGACCAGCAGATCATCGACCGTTCCGCCGTTGGGATAGAGCATCATTCCATAGTAGATTTGTCCGAGGGGGGCATTGGCCACATCGTTGGTGAAGATGTGCTGCACGTAGCGCTCTGCGTCCGGGCCCGTGATGCGCACTTCGCCCATGTGACTGACATCGAATACACCGCAGTGTTGACGTACTGCGTTGTGTTCATCGGTAATGTTAGTGTACTGAATAGGCATAATGAATCCGCCGAAGGGTGACATCAGCGCACCGAGTGCCACATGGCGGTCATAAAGGCAGGTTTTCTTTTCCATAAATAAATGTAGGGTTGAGGTATTCTTTTTCTATATTCGTTATCGCTTCTACGTCTGTATATGAGAGGGAATACGTATGGCCGCAAAGGCGCTGACGTATATACGTCTTCACCTCTTCAAGCGGACGTGTGGTATGATCCTTCAGGAGGGTTATCCGCTGACGTACGCTCTTGATTCCATGAGCATCGAGTTTCGTCTGCGGAGGGGTAATGGCGTGGAGCATGTGCTCCATATCCGTATCGTAGAGCAGGGTACCATGAACAATGCTGTAGCCAGGAATATGGTAGAAGGCATTGCCCGACACCTTTCGGCCATCAATGAGCACATCGTTGTTCTGGGTGCTGGTGGCAGGCAGTCCGAGGCTGGTGAGCATCTCTGTGAGCATCTGCATATAGCGTGAGAACGTGGTGACGACCTCATCCGAACGGGTGATATAGCTGAGCATCACATTGGAACGGTCTGCATAGACGCACCCTCCCCCACTCTTCCGGCGATAGAACTGGATGCCGTGCTCGCGGCAATAGTCGAGATTCACTTCATTTTCGATGACCTGATTTCGTCCGAAGATGACGGTAGGTTCCACCTGCCACATGAAGAAGACATCGTCTTCAAGGCACAACTGACGTGCAGCATACTCCTCCATCGCCAAGTAAAAACTTAGGCGGCGCGTTTCGTCAGAAGGCAATGAGAGGTAGGTCATAAAGTGAATAATGATGATTTACGGGTGCAAATATAGTCATTTTCTGCGAACCTACCTTATAAATTAACAAGAATTTTTGTCTTTTCACTCCTAAAGAGTGATTTCGCCGCAAAGAGGACGACACATCTGCTGCCGAATGTACTCTGCATCGTTGCTATGAGCCAATAAATGCATCAACTTTGCGATGGCACACTCAACGGTGGAATCGTAGCCGGAAATGACGCCAACATTCTTCAGCAAGAAGCCGCCGCTATAGCGTGCCATTTGTACGGGACCGGCTGCACATTGCGTGATATTGATGATGACGACGCCTCGTTCTGTGGCCTCTTCCAGTGCATGCATCAACCAGGGAAGCTGGGGGGCATTACCGCTGCCATAAGTGCGCATGACGATACCCTTGAGCTTGGGCGAAGCGAGGATATAGCGTACGGTTTCCTCCTGAATACCAGGGAAAAGCGTAAAGACCACAACGCCCGAATTCATGGCAAAATGAGGAGTCATAGGACTCGAGAAATCCGGCTGCAGGATGAGCTCATCGTGATAAATGATGTTCACTCCGGCATCCGCCAGATGCGGCAGGTTGAATGAATCAAAGGCATTGAAGCCTTCGCTGTTGATTTTCGTAGCGCGATTGCCTCGCAAGAGCTTACCGCTGAAGTAGATACACACCTCCGGAACACGCGGCGTCCCATCGGCCTTGTGTGCTGCTGCAATCTCAATGCTGGTGATAAGGTTCTCCTTACCATCGGTGCGCAGCTGGTGGATAGGAAGCTGAGAGCCTGTGAGAATCACGGGCTTGGTCAGATTCTGCAGCATGAAGCTCAGGGCTGAAGCCGTAAAGGCCATCGTATCTGTTCCATGAAGGATCACAAAGCCGTCGTAGCGGTCATAGTGCCCTACGATTATCTGTACGATACGCCCCCACAGCTGTGGGTTCATATCGCTGCTATCAATGGGTTCTGGGAACTGGTGGACATCCACGGCTACGGGAAGCGCTGCGAACTCCGGCATCCTCGCAATGAGGTGATTAAAGTCCAACGGTTCCAAAGCACCAGTCTCGGGGTTTCGCCCCATTCCGATGGTGCCGCCTGTATAAATGAGAAGTACGCGATCTGTGCGAGACATTTATAAAATTGAAAATTGAAAATTGAAAAATGATTACTCGTTATCGGACAACTTTGCGGCCTGCTTGGATGAAGACACCCTTGGCGGGAACCTGGGTCAGCTGACGTCCACTGAGGTCGTACATTGCGCCAGGAAGATTTCCCTGCTTCCATGTTGAGTTGTCAATTCCTCCGATGCCATCTATGACGATGTCTGTGAGTTGCCACAAGCGCAGATTGTCGATATAGAGGCGGGTGTTATTGGCAGCTCCTTGATTGGCGCTGGTATTGAGGCCCAGGCGAAAAGTGACGTCCGAGGCTTCGTCGAGCGTGAAGGGGACGGCCTGCTGTTGCCAGGTATTAGCGGCTTCAGGATAGGGAGCGTAGTATTCCTGACTGCCAACGACCACTCCACAAAGCGCGGTATTGATATTTCCGCCCGTGGTGTTAACAACGTTTGCTGCAGTACGGCGGCTTTCGTTGGCACAATCATAACGCATATCAAAGGTAAGCGAGTAAATGCCGGCGGGGAGTGCTACGGTCTGGCTGATGGCGTTCGTTCCCACGGTCCAGGAATTAAGGATACTGAGGCAGCGGGTCATTGCGGAGTCAGCATCGGCAGCGGGCACAGCCATGATGCTGGTACTGTTGCCCACGGAAGAGGGCGAGACACAGTACTGAGTGAAGCTGTAGGGCATGGAATAGAGGAGGGCGTACTTCGAGGCGGGCGAGAGTTTAGACTCCGACGTCCACCCCTTCACGGGCAGCACCTGGGGAAAATTGCTGTTGGCGGCCTTCACCGACTGCGTGTAGCAGGGGTTATAGGTGGTGCCGTTCAAGGTGATGCTGCCTGTGGTGCCCCAAGTATCGTCCTCCTCGAAATTAGGGTTTACGAGTACCTGAGCCGTAATGTCCTTGTAGTAAGTGGGTTCTGCTTCTTCCACGTAGGCGTTTATATTGCCGTCGTCCAGACGAATAATGGTGGTTCCCTCGACGGCGATGGTCTTGCTGAAGATCTGTCCGTCGGCGATCATGTTGACGACAACTTCCTCCTTATGTGCGCCGAGGGGACGGACATAGAGCTGATGTTCGTCGTTGCGGTTGAACATCTTTGCCGCTACGCCCGAACCTTGTATGAAGACGGTCAGGGGCTGCATGAATGCCTGGTTCTCGTCGAGGGCAATATTGACGGAGGCTTTGCTGTCGATGACAAAGGTCTCGGTGCTCGAGAGCAATATGGGAGCGCCCAGTCCCTCAAAGGTCAGGTCTTTCAGCTCAGCCTTATTGCTGCTGCCGCCTGCGAGGTTGGCAAGGATGAGATTCCGTTCACCGTCAGGATCGCTGACAATCAGCCCGTTCCACCCGTTGGGCAACGTTTCTGTCAGCGGCACGACCTGCTCTGCGAGTTTTGCCGTCTGGGCACTATCTACTTTGCTGAAGTAGATGACCGCCGAGCGATCTACGACCTTCCCTTTGGTGAACGACTCGCTCTTGGCTGAATAGAGGGGATAGAACTTCGAGCAGAGGATGCTGTTGTTGTTTGCCTGCTCGCCAAAGGCCATCTGGCCTGTGCCGCCCAGGGTTACGACTCCTATACTGTTGTCGATATTGGCCCACGAACTCTCGAATCGGGTCGTACTCTTGCCGTTGGTCTGCGTGGAACCATTGGCATAGTAGAGGGTGCGCAGGGGGCGGGTGAACTCATCGGTAGTGATGGCCAACAGACCGCCGCGCCTACCTGTGATGGTGCCGCTCTGCAGGCCCTTGACGTGATTCATGTAAACAATTGCATTGCCTCGTGTGGCAGCCAGCACAAAGCTGTTCTCCAGCGTGGCATCGTTGGTGTTCAGGCGGCCATTCATCGTGAAGGCATTGTCATTCAGATGATAGATGCCGCTGACGACGGGCGTGGCATTGGTGCCCTTGCCGCTGACGTTGTACCATCCGAGAATGTTGCCTGTGTTGTTGGCGCGGAAGGGGCAGATAATCTTATTGCGGTCGGGAGTGGTATCGGTGAAGTAACCCGTGTAGCTGCTCAGCCCCGTACTCCAGGAGAAGGTGACGAAGCGGTCTTTGCTGCTGGCACGCACGATGTTCTGCGAGCGGAAGAGGCGGGCTTCCTGATATTCCTGGCTGAAGGCTTCCCACGTGGCGGGCTTCAGGTCAGCGGTGGAGGCTGCGACGTGCATGAGGTAAGTCATCATCACTCGGTGAGCTTCCACACCCATTCTGCGGCTGCCGACATCAGAGCGCAACAGCCACGAGCCATCGGTAGTGGTCTTCTGGCGCGCCTTGATGAACTTGTAGGCCATATTCTCCAGCAGCAACGCGTTCTTGTCGCGAAGGAAGCAGGCCATCGTGGAGTACGAGGTTATCTGATCGAAGAGGAACAGGCTCCAGTCGTTGCCGTTGGGCATTGCCAGCTCGCCGTCGGCCAGCGCCAGCCAGTTCAGCACGTCGTCCATCACGTGTTGCTGGTTGTGCATCAGGGCGTTGGTCTTCCATTTCACATTGTCGCCCTGGAAGAGGAGCATGGCCAGATGCGCCTCACCCAGCTCCTGCATGACCACATTCTGGTAGGAGGTGTGGAAGAGGTTATGGTTCTGGAGCGTATAGTCGTCGTAGAGGTTCTGCCCCTTGTAGTAGCTGGCCACGGTCTTCTGGTCATAGTCGGGGTCGATGACGGTCTGGTTCTGGGCATCGTCCACCTGCGAATAGCTGTTGATGGCGAAGTCACGCAGGCGGTCGAACCAGCGGGCGGCCAAGGCATCGTCGGGATAGAGTCCGAGGGCGCAGGCAAGGATGTCGGCCTCCCAACCGTTCTCCTCGGCTTTGGTATCACCAGCGTAGCCCGTAGGAATGTTGCGGCCCAGTTCATAGTTGCACTCGGCCTTCACCATATTATATATATACGCGCGTTGGGTGTCGGTCAGCTCGTCGGTCAGGAAATAAGCGGAATAGCAGAGCGACATCGCCCACAGGGAACTTTCCCACGTATTGTCAGAGGTGCTGGTGGAGCCCCAATAGGCGTTACGGCTCGTGACCTTGAACTTGTTGGCTTTGTGGCTACTATAGCCCCAGATGAGGCTCTTGACGGCCATCTCCCTGACCTCGTCCCAAGTGAAGCCTTCGGGCAGAGTTGTCTTGTCCTTGGCGTACTTGTAGAGGAAAGCACATATCATGGAGAAGTCGGCATTCGGGCGGACGACTTTTTCATCGTTGTTCGAGCCTTCGGTGTCCTTGAAGAAGCCACATTCCTCACCTTGCGAAGTGGGCGAGACGCACGGCGTATAGAGGCTCTTCATATAAACAAGGTGGTCGGTCAGCATCTGCAGGAGATCCTGCATCATTTCGGCCTCGGGCACAAACTGATGGGTGATCACTCCTTCCGTGGGTGACTCCACATCCGTCTCCCTCCCTTGTGCTGCGGAGCTGGCGTGGGCGTTAACCTCCAGAGTTAACAAAACCAGAGGTGTCAGAAGAAAGTACTTGAGTTTTTTCATAGCGGCTTATTTTATCTATTTTCGGGGGCAAAGATACATAAATAATGGTGTACTTCGAACGAAAATGCAAGAAAATGCAAGAAAAATGCCATCGGAAAGAAGATTTTTCTTTTTTCCATTTTCAGTTTTCAATTAAAAGCAGTACCTTTGCGCCCGCTTTTGAGCACATCCCCGCCGAAAGGCGATTCGTGTGATGGCGAATTAAGCACAATGAACTTTCGAAGCAGCGAGCGCCATAAGAGCTTGCTTTCAAATGGCCGAGCTGTAACGAGAGTCAACAAAGTAAACTTAATTTAGAGTAACACAAAACTTAAAAAAAGAATGAAGACAATTGACATCAAGGGTACTGCTCGTACCTGTGGCGGCAAGAAGCTGGCCAAGCAACTGCGCAAGCAGGGTATGGTTCCCTGCAACCTCTATGGTGAACTTAAGGGTGAAAACGGTCTGCCCCAGGCCTATGCTTTCAGCGTCAGCGAAGCTGAACTCCGCAAGCTCATCTACACCCCCGAGATCTACACCGTTAACCTCGACATCGATGGCAACAAGTGCATGGCTATCCTCAAGGAAGCTCAGTTCCATCCCGTCAAGGACAACGTCCTGCACATCGACTTCTACCAGATCACCGACGAGAAGCCCATCGTTATGGAAGTGCCCATTCGCCTCAACGGCCTCGCAGAAGGTGTGAAGGCTGGTGGTAAGCTCGCTGCCAGCGTCCGCAAGCTCAAAGTCAAGGCTGTACACACCGCCATTCCCGAGCGTCTGGACATCGACGTCACCAACCTCCAGCTCGGCAAGACCATCAAGGTCGGCGAACTCAGCTTCGAAGGTCTCGAACTCGTCACCAGCCCCAGCGTGGTTGTCTGCCAGGTTAAGATGACCCGTAACGCCCGCAGCGCTGCTTCTGCTGAAGAGGGTGAGGCATAAAAGTAATTTGACAATTGAAGAATTTATTTCATCGAATGATAACTTGGCTGCGTGGTTCTTCTGCGCAGCCAATTTCTTCTGAGCCCCTTATGGAAAAATTCTTAATTGTGGGACTTGGCAATATCGGTCCCGACTATGTCGGCACTCGCCATAACATCGGATTCCGGATGGTAGATGCGCTGGCTGCTTCGGTGAACGAGAACAAAGGCAGGCAGACCGAGTGGGAAGACCGCCGCTACGGCTTCATCACGCGCATCAGCGTCAAGGGACGGCAGCTCATCCTGCTCAAACCCAGCACCTTCATGAACCTGAGCGGCAATGCTGTCCGCTACTGGATGCAGCAGGAGAAAATAGAGTTGGAGCACCTACTCATCTGCGTGGACGACATCGCCCTACCCTTCGGACAGCTGCGCATGAAACCCGCAGGCAGCGACGCCGGCCACAACGGGCTGAAGCACATAGCACAGGTTCTCGGCACTCAGCAGTATGCCCGTCTGCGTTTCGGCATCGGCAACGATTTCTATCCCGGCCAACAGGTGGACTATGTCCTCAGCACCTTCCCGCCAGAAGAAGAAGCCCTCATTCCCGAACGCACCAAGGAGACCTCCGCCGCCATCAAGACCTTCTGCCTCGCAGGAATACAAATGGCCATGAATCAGCTGAATAAAAGAAAAAGCCCCTCCCCCAGCCCCTCCCCTGTTAGGGAGGGGAGCAAAGAGACCAATTGAGGAACAAAGAGACTATATAATTGAGGAGCAAAGAAACTATGTAATGATGACAAAGGATAATTCTCCCCTCCCTAACAGGGGAGGGGTCGGGGGAGGGGCCTCCCTAGCCCGCCTCGACAAATGGCTCTGGGCCGCCCGCATCTTCAAGACCCGCACCCTCGCCGCTGCCGCTTGCAAACGGGGACAGGTCACCGTGGGCGGGGTGCAGATGAAACCTTCGCGCATGGTGAAAGTCGGTGATGTCATCGATGTCCGCAAGCCCCCCGTCACCTACAGTTTCCGCATCCTACAAGCCATAGAGAAGCGCGTAGGCGCCAAGCTCATTCCGCAGATCCTGGAGAATGTCACCACTCCCGAGCAGTACGAGCTCCTGGAGATGAACCGCATCAGCGGATTCGTCAACCGCGCTCGCGGCACAGGCCGACCCACCAAGAAAGAACGCCGCGCCATCGATGACTTCAGCGCCCAGGCGGCAGACACCCCCATCTTCATCGGCGACTTCGACTTCGACCTCGGGGATGAAGATGAGGAAGATTAACTGAAGTATAGCGATTCTTCGAAGTAACTATACTTCCACGCACAACAAACTATAGTTTCACGCACGACAAACTATACTTCCTCGTGCGAGTAACTATACTTCGTTTTCTCCACGTCTATTCGTTGCGGCCGATACGTATATACGTGATGACGTTTACGTATATACATAAAGGCGATTACGTATATACGTGAAAGCAGATACGTCTTATCACGGAAACCGATACGTCCTATCACGGAAGCAGATACGTCCTACCGCGGAAGACGATACGTCCTATCGCGGAAGCAGATACGTCTTACCACGGAGACACCTGCGTCCTGTATGCCGATTTATTGCAGAAAACGGGTTGTCTTACTACCACAAAAACAAAATTTTTTCTCAAAAAGACTACACACTACATTACTTTCCCCTCCTTTTTCCCATAAAACGACAAGAAAAGTGAGCCGATAAGCACATTTTCATGTAGTGTGTAGTGTTTTTGAAAAACTTTTTTGTTTTTAATGACCAAGTCGCATAGAACCCATTATGTTGAGATACAGGCAGATACCAACTTAACGGGGGCTCACTCTAGTCATTTTGGTCAAAGTCATTTTGGTCAAAATCAATTCCGCATTTGGTCATCTTACTCATAAATAATTATATATTAATAATTTAATACTATATTTAGCGGGTTATGACAACCAGAAATCAATTTTGACCAAAATGACTTTGACCAAAATGACCACTCTTTTGTTTCATAAAACCAA